>JGI24022J15233_10007555_pt1 | contig 11991 bp, 4 predicted proteins | sample Ectturendosymbi2_FD_15233 | JGI IMG/M metagenome (IMG submission 15233)
AGNANAATAAAAACGAGTGTCAAATTGAGGATTCACAGCACTTTGTAAGTAGAAATCTACGAACAGTAGGTAGGCTACTGCAATTCGCCAAATTGCAGCTGTAACCTATTCCACATACTTTTATCCCACATTTTATGCTACTCCATGTGTTCCATTATGAACTGAAGAAATCATAGCCACATAACTGGGATACAAAGTTCAAAGTGTAGCCTATACTGCATTACGGGGCACTGCCCCCCCCGTGTAGCCTATACTGAAATCATCCACTTTCAATATTAGGCTACATATTTTGTACAGAGGTTGAATCACTCTACTATACCAAGGTGTAATGAAAACCTATTAAATCAGTATTAGGGTAATAGTCCTTCAGCCCAACATCTGATGTCTTGTAACCTACCGAATAATCTTCCAGTTTGCTCAACAGATTCAATTTTGCTGATTGTTTCCCTAACTAGGTGTAGTTAGCCTACATGCAAAACTAATAAATAATAAATCCGTCGCTTTTGCTACATATTTGCTTGAATAGGCTAATCTGCTCCACGGTAGTGGTTTTAGCATCAAACAAGTACAGAAAAGGTTGCACATGACTTACTACAAACCACCCAACTTTTTTTCCGCTCGACTCCCTTATTATCGGATTCCCAACCTACCTCTGCTAGTTGGATTCGCTAAATCGGTATGGCTGAAAACATGCACGCTCAAGCAGCTCGGTGAGACACTCATGGTCGTGCTTGAGTGATTTATGGGATTCCCATTCCAACGGGAACCCGATAACATGGCAGTGTAAAGAGGGTGACTGCTGATAGCTGCAAGCAGGGACGTCGGAGAGCAGTGGCATTGAATCCCTGACCTTTCAAACGTGGGACAACAGGGGCAAAGGTATCTTTTCATAGGTAATCATGTGATCTATTACGATCGAATTGAAACAAGTTGTCTATAGTTTGTTTTATTATTTTTGAAGTCAACATTTTTGTTGAACTGTAGCAAGCATAATTGGCAGGCCCTAACCAGATTGGGACACCAGGGAAGGCGAAGAGTTTGCTGAGAGGGGCCATTTTTTAAAGTATGTCCTACACATCTTTCCAGGGAGGGGAAATTTTTTTTTCAGGGGAGACTAAGCCCCCTGCGTCCCTCCTAGTTAGCCTACGGGCCTGATAATTGGTAACGATTTTTTGTTTTTCATAAGTTTATATTGCCCTCAGCTTTTTTCTGCCCCCTTTGCCCTACCGACGTTCCGGCGTCCCTGTCGGCTTCACAGGGACTTGATGAAGCTGTCTTGTTTGTCCTGGAATCCTGGTTCGTGTAAAAAGCGTGACTGTGTTGAGTTTGTCACGCAAAACCCAATTCCACGAGCCATTGGCCAAACATCATTGTCTAGTTCTCAATGTTTCGTTATAACCTAACATTTTTTGTGCAAATTTGAAGAAATGACAATGCCTGCTCTAATGGTTCTCCATTTTTCAAAACAGTCTCTGTTGAACTAAAGTGCTTTTGGACGTCAAACGATGTGACCATGCCACTGGAAATATTTTACTGCCTATATCTGTCATGAGCTTGCTGCAAAACATGTTTGCACGTGGCGGCCGAGTTCTTTGTAATGTTTTTTAATCCAAGGCATAAATTCATAAAAAGCATAAACGTATCAGACTAGGTATCAGCAAAGCGTAATAAAGACTAGGTATCAACAAAGCGAAATAAAGATCAGTCGTAACCACTTCAGCTGAGGCCAGTTAACAGTTGTGAGGGACACTGGTCAAAGCTTATCTTTGCTGCTCCGCACTTGTGCACGCATTCCGATTTGTCAGACCTAGGTTTGGGATTTTAGCTGTCAGAAAATTACATTCAAAGTGGTTGATGGCTTTTGTGACATCTTCGGTGATCGTTTAACTTTTCAATGCTTTTTTTACAATCTTTAGATTATTGAAATACGGAAAGACACTTGCAACTGCTGTAAATTTTTCGCAGCTGTTTCCATATTTTGTCAGCGTCACTACCTACAAAATATGCATGGTTATTTTAAAAGTGCATATGCTGTAAAATATCTAAGTTTGAATAAACACGATTGATGCAGTGCCGGTATGTTGAAAATTTTTAAGAAATCCCAAAACAACCTTGCTATCTTCGTTTGTAAATCCTGTTATCTTTTGACTCCGAGTGCGAAATTAATGTGCTAGTAATGTGCATTTCAAACTGCGCAGTATTTTCAAATGTTATTGTCCACATGACTACACCAAACGTTCTTACTGCAAACAAGCAATTTATCAATATGTCAATAACGTGGGCGTTTGCAAACATTTTTCCAGGGGGGGTAGCGTCGAATATTGCTTTTCTTTTTTAGATTGCTGGCGATGCAATGCAAATAGACGTTCACCGCCAGAACAACATGGGCGGTGAAAAAAACAAGAAAGTTAGACACTCTCACAAAACTGTTTCAAGCAATGAGAAGCAGAACTGTATGTATTTCGACAGAACTATCGGACAACTTACTAAAGTTAGAACAATATGCATGCTTTAAAAAAACTGAGCAGATAAATTACAAAAACTTGCCACAGAAAATACAGATTTGCACATAATGCTCACTAAGAAGTCAGAACGAAACCTTAACGGTAAAGAAGTATTCCCACAAGTCGGCATAGACTTATGTTAACAAGCCATGTATTGTTATACTGTGTGAAACATAGGCGTTGTCAGAGGGGCACAGGGGCCATGATCTCCACCCAGTTTTTAGTATATCAAGACATTTTGTGCATTGAGGGTGTACCTCGGTCAAAATGCGTTTGCTCGCCTAAAGTCAAAAATGTTACCACCCAAAATCGTTTGAGCTGGCTACGCCACTGGTGTGCAAAGAAGTGTGCATAAGAGTAGTTTAATATATTCACTCGGGTAGTTGATCACAGCCCACACTAACAATAGATTTTTCATACTTGAGGAAGTACTGCTCCAGATTTACTCATTCCTCTTTTCACATTATAAAACTATACGTTGCTTACCGCTATCAGCAGTGTCACCGTCTCGCTGCACTACCTGCCAAGATGTCTATCTTCAACACTCACATGAAGGGCCCCATTGAATGATTTCAAATAAACTCAGTTTGCAGACCAAAAATGACATATTCTTATATTAAAATCCCAGCAAGCTTGTGTTACGAACAAAAATATATGAGTGTTCCTATTTGAATTGAAACGATAATAATCGAATACTGATTTAATTATAACTCATCTTCCAAATACTCTTAGGCAGCGCAAACATTAACATTTGAACAACCTTTTTGTTACTCAAGACGTTTTTCATAACGCTTGTAACGTACTCCGTTGATGATATCTCTCTTTAAATGTAAGAGTACATTTGTTACTAAACCAACCGCAGCAGGATCTCAAATCCCACAAAAGATATAAGCCAAATGCTTTCTTACTCTAATTGAAATTTGTTTTCTTAATTTGCATGCATAAGCAAACAATGAAATTTAAACAATCAGTCCTAACCCTTGTTTCACCAGTTTCTTCAGTTGACATTAGAGGCAATAGCATTATATATATCAGGGTTGGCCAACAAGTCGATCGCGATCGACTGGTCGATCGTCGAGTGTCAATTGTTCGATCGCGATTGATTTGCATTGAATTGACAAGATACCTGCAAAGAACACTTTTCAATCTATATTCCAGAAAGTACATAAAAATCATCCATGGATTGGTTGGTCACGTATGTTTTTGGTGCCTCTTGCGATTCCTGACCATAGGCTAGCAAGGTGCATGCTGTGCTGCGATATGTTTTCATATTATTGCGTAAGAATCAAGATTTCAGGCTTAATAGACGCTTTGCCTTCTATCTGTGAATCACTTACTATGGTGATGGTGCACTGTGTTAGCCCGTGCGATACTCAACTTTGGCATTTTGTACTTGTGAGTCTTGTGACTTTATTACCGACCGGTCGATCACGAGTTAGTGAGACATTTTCTTGTCGATCCCAGTCGAAGAGAAGTTGGCCACCCCCGATATATATAATCCCAGCAATGATGTGATATGAGGACATGAAACCGATTGAACAGGTTATACTTCATCCGATATGCGTACTTTCTCACCTGATGTGCGCTTGGAAACAGTGTAATAAAAAGTTATCTTTATATTATTAAACACATTGAAGCTGCTGATGAATTTATCACTTCAAAAAAAATAGATTTAACGCGATTTTTCATAATTAAATCTAGACATGCAGGTCAAGTAAAAAAAGTGTATCTTGGTGGAAAAACTCCGCAGTGGAGGGCGGAAAAATGCCTACTACCGCATTCTCATCGTTGAATGACAGCAGTACAGTAAACCTGGCTCTTGTGCGGTGTTAGTGTGATACCGGAAAACAACGTGCCTGCTACCCTCAGGTTTTCTAGAAATTTTTGTTTCTTAGTCCCAATTGTCAAGGCAGGGGAAAATAACCGTTTTGCCCCCCCTGCGAACGCCAATGTTCACTAAAATGTTTATAATGAACCATCAGTGAAAAGCAAAGCAACGCATGTGCAACATAAACATATTGAAATGAAAATAAGTTTACTCTATCGAAAGCATATGCACTAGGAATAATTTTGCAGATGGTGTAGGCTACTTCATAGGGAAAATGTACAAGTACAGTGAAACAGTGGGAAAACTTTTTTCTATCTAGGATCTCAGGTTTAGTGTGGACACCCCGACTCCCTTTTTTCGGCCGTCCATTGCAAAAGTTAAGAGCATGAAAGCGCAAGAATTTTTTCGCGTTGTTGTGAACCTCATTATTGACGATGATAGGACTATAATATTATGCTTCACACAAAACGAAAAATCACAGGATAATTGGCGCAATGACAACCTTGATCATTTTCGCCAACAGTTTTCCTTTACAAGCCAGAACTCAGTCAACTATAATTTAGTGATGTGTCCACGGTGTTGCGCAAATTAAAGGTTAGACGTCGTAGTGAAAAATCGGCGTTAAGTGTGATATTGTGTGGTGCCGCCAACAGCACAGCTAGATAGGTTGAAATAAAGACAACAGATTCGGGCGTAAATTCAACTGCGCCGTATGCACGTCCTCCCATAAAACTTTGGTTGTCTTTTTATTGAGTTTTTGAGGGTAAAATAAACGAAATAGTGAGAATTAGTGCAGTAGGCTGTTGGTTTTGTTACAAATTTTGCGCTTCTTACAACTTACAAAACCATACTGTTGAACACACTTTCAACATGAAATTGTTAAAATATACTGAAGCTGACCTGATACAAGTCAAAAAAAGTCATAACATTTGCTTTAAAGACGTTTATTTGTCCTGTAAATTATCTGTGAATTACTTTACAAGATAAAAAAGTTCTGCTATATTTTATTTGTGTTAGACCTAACTATCATTTTTTTGTAACCTCAACCTTTGTCAGATCTTTGCAAATATCCATTAAGCATGTGACGAAATACCGTGTTCAGGAGGTTGCATCTGTGGCCGTGATATAAAAAGCTAATTCTAAATTGGGCAATTTTTTTGTAATTTTAACTTTAAAGGATTGCTGAATTTGCATAGGATTAAATCACAACACAGTCTTGAGTAATGAAAATAGTTTGTGAATATCCTTTGACTTCCGTAGTTGCTATACTGGTAAAACCTGATAAACAAAAAATATGGAAGGCAATTTACTAGCTCAATGTGTATGCATAACTTTGAAGGATGTATTTGGAGTTGCACAACACAATGTGATCGCGAGGAATTACAGAAAGCATCTCTTCGATTTCGTAAAAAGCAAAAACACCGTATGCCGGCTTATGTAACAGCCAGATATTTTCATAGTGGTTTACGTCAACCCAAGAGAATGACGTTAGGCACTATGTAATGATACTTGTTGCAGATGAGTGATTGCTGAAGATATCTGAGGTAGTAAACGACGCGGAGTGTCTTTACTATTGCGTTATCCTCAAATGTTTCCGCTTGACTTGTCAACACAATCGACGGTTTTCACAATCTATCCGGTTTCATGAAGTGGACGGAACGTGGACTGGTAGAGCGGGCTTAAAGTTGTTAGGAAACTTTGCGTTTGCAATCATTTAACAATTTTTGTTCATGAACACAGTAATTAATTTTTTAAGCCCTAAAATAATAGTTTCGACCAACTTCAGGTAAACGAAAAGGAAAATAACCAGGTTACTGAGTTGAACAGTGATTGGTTGCTTTAGGTGAAACCAATGACGCAAGAAATTCCCGAATATTCAGCACTTACAACTCTTCTATGCTACACTTCGTTAAAAACAATGTTCCAAAGAATCTTTTCCTTCAAGAGTAGCATCGTAAAGGAACATTGTGAGAAAATTTTTACACAATAGTTATAGTTTCGACAAAACTGACAGATTTCAGGCGCTTGCCATCCTTCAACCTAACTTGATGTCGTATAAAACGAAACGCAAATTTATCGTTTTCAGCGGTAAGATGTACTTTCCTGCAGTTGAAATACATTGGATTATATGTACAATTGTACATGTAGGATGGCCACAACTACATTTTTTAACGGTTGTTTGCGACGTCTAGGAGATGAAGCTCTCACAACATTGCGATGAAGTTTCACTGTTTTCCACCGCACGTAAAACAGCCACAGCGCGAATTCATCCAGATGCATGAGACGTTACTTAAAGTTGAGCAAAACAAACAAGTAATTTGCCGGAAACTCAAAATCGTTGTTTCTTTTTCTCATTTTTAAGCCCTTGGTTTTGATTAGTTGAAACATTCGAGCAACTAATTGGGACACGACCCGAATATTGACCACCCTGTGCATGCGCAACTTCTTTCTTTTGTCAGATACAAGAACCAATAAATAAATGGTTATGGTTACAGTTATTGTGAAACACTTATCTGATACTTAAGACGGCGCTTCATTGTAAATAACATATTTCAACTCACCAAAGAACAAGGCAAGATCCCAAGTTCCAAACTGTTTTACACGGTCTTCCATGCTTTTCTTACTGTAAAAATGGTTGATATTTTCCAAAGCTTGCAAACGAATCAAAATCTATAAAGATCCTAAAGCATTGCCAATGGTTTAGAAAGCTAAAATTTCACTATACTGGCAACTTAAACGAACAATTAGGAGCCTCATCGCTCGATTAACAGTTTCATTTCATCTGTTCTGCAGAACATGGGAACACAAACCTCTTGCACCTGACACAAACACCAGTTACACCTATTTGGCTTTCAGTGAGGTGACTTTGCTCTTGCATCTTTGCTTATCGTAATCAACCTACAAGCGTTTTGTTTGCAACATTGTGGGCTTAAGCAAACGTCCTTTCCGTAACCGCAGCTTTGTATTAAACTTGCAGGGTTAAAACCAACTGCGTGAGCAGCTACTTTTGTCGCTGCAGATTGTACCCAAATAACTATGTTTGTCATAAAACAATTTTTATGAAAACTACGTCTGTCATAAAAACAAGCAATTTTTGCTTTGGACAATTTTTAGTGCAATAACTAACAACGTTTATATTAAAACATTGTGCGCTCGTGAATATCTGACCTCAAGCTTAAGAAACTACTAACTGGGAGTTTCGTTCTTGCCTTCGCACTGTCACGTTTGATTTCACTCCACTTCCTTTAGTAACCTTCGAAGACTCTTCTCCAACAAGAACCGTAGATCAAGATTTTATAGTTGTGGGAAGGAGCCAATTCCACAGCCTTTTTTCTACGAATGTAACAAAAAGTAACCCTGTATTTAAAATTTTGTCCTGTGCCGCCATCTTGTGTGAAAAAGTTTCAAGTACAAGTTGCTACATCTATTAACATGGTCAGGATTGTCCACGGGACATAATTGTCTGTCCCATCACATAGCAATTTATGCCTGTCCCATTCCATCCCACGGGATTCCCATTATAATGTTAATATGGAATACAATTCAATTAAAATGATTAAATTTATGAAAGTTTAGACTTAGTATCCACTAAATAGAACTACATGTAGGAGAGTAAAAAACCTTTAAAAGATAAAAAGTATAAAAACTAAGGTCAGCACTGACTTAATGAAGCTGCTATGACATGGCTACTGTCTCATGGGAAATACAAATGTGTGCTGTCCCATCCCATGGGATGTTTCTTATGGGATTCCCATAGGAATGATATTCCTATGGACAAGCCTGAACATAGTCGCCCCACGGGCTGTATTGCACTACATGTGTGGCCCGTGATACTTGATAGGACTTCTACCTCTGCGTTAGGAACTTCACTTAGGAGTCAAAATTTGTCATTGTTTCAACGATATTTCAACTAATATCTGTTACAAGATACGCAAAAGTACAAAATCACCAATTGTTTTGCAGAAACAGCTTGCGAATGTGTAGAAAAATCAGACGTCTTTCAGCCTACAAGAGGGGGTTACAAGAGGTACATCGGGGCCCGGTAGATACTGGGACATTGGAGGTAAAATACGCACAATAAGTTATCTTTATTCAAGCCAAAATTTGATGGTCGCATTTTTCTCTAACTGCAGCGCTAGTAGCATTATCCAGTGTCCTCTTTTCGATTTGACAAGTGTGAAATTGTCCAAACGGTATTTTTAATTCAAGCTTCCCCGGGTTTTTAGATGTTGAGGACAAATTTCCTTGCTATTGTTATCTTCCTTTATTTTACAATAGTTTGTAGACAATTACGTCATACACAACAAGTAACGCTGAAACTGCTATACAGCAAATGTATATGGCGTAACGTCCGTAGACTACATGCAGTGAAACTTTATGTATAGCGTATCGTCCATAGGTTCCATGCAGTGAAACTGGAAAAAAAGCTCTTATAGGAAGTGCTGTCGCATCTCACAGAAGCTCGGGTATTTTAAAAATAACCAGCGCCGCGTTTTACTAAGACATGATGCATCGTATGTAAACCAGTCAAATTCCAGAAAAATGCATCCCCTTTCTGACAGTTTACACATTTTCGTAATGGTTGCACAAACATAAGCAGGTTTGTTTCACGTAATTGTACCAACCGAGAACAGCTACTGCAACTTTTATTCGCCACTGCAGTTGAAAAGCATCTTAAATTAATGTCACTTGTGATGTTCTACAACGGTTGCAAACACAATGTGATGTAACGAGTTGTCTCTATCCGTTGATGGCATTAATTGCGACCATATGTGCGATTATGAAGCTCAAGGTTAGCAACATTACAGAAGTACGTTTGGTATGTGCAACCATAGGCGTAGCCAAGGGGGAAGGGGTCTATAGTCCACTTTCAAAATTTTGGCATATCTAGTCACTTTGTGCTTTGAGGGGCAGTAACCCAAACAAAATACTGTTGCTCAATCAAAATTAAAATTTTTTCCCCCCAGACAATTTTTGGTGCTGGCTACGCCACTGTGTGCAATAGGATGAGGTAAAGCAACGCCTCTTTGGTGTGTAAGCATGGTGGGCTAACTTCACGATTTTTACAACGAATGATGAAGGTATGGCAATGGCGCTTTGCAGGAAATATATTTGTTAAAATTGGTTAGCTACTTTGCATAACTCGTCGGAGTTATCGGAGTATTTACTTAAACTGCTGCAGTTCAGTTATGACAACATTAAGGCGCTCAGCAGCTGCAAAAAGCCTGAATAGGCTCCCATAAATATAAATCAATTTTTAGTCCCAGAACTTAAATACACAATAAAAAGCATCAGTGCATATTCTCCTGAACTCTGTTACTAACATTGTTACAATAATGGAAGTGTTGAACAACTTGCATTTTTTTAAAATTTTGTTCTGTTCTATGTGAGATCGCCTTTATTTTTCGCTTGTTCCAGGCTATTTACTACCGAGTCAATATACACAGAGCCTTTTGTTTACTGTTATTTTCAAGTTTCGACGAGGGCCCCAAAAACTAGGAGGCCTGGTACCGGTCTTCGTAACCCCTAGTAAAATTTCTTTCGAAGGCCCTACTCTCAGCAACGGCGTAGTGCGGCTCACGACTTGCATCAGAAAAAACTCCTGCTGTCTGTACTCTGTGAAAATATTTTGCATCAGGAGCGATTCCATCTTCAAGGGTCGTTCGTTTTTTGAAAAGTGTTTTCATGTCTTTGGTTACAACACGTTGGATTAAACTGCTATCTCAAATCTGCGTAGTCGCGTCACGTGAAATCGAAATTCTAAAAAATATTTTGCTCGACTGATTTCTTTTTTATCACCTTTGTGAAAACTGGTTACCTTCATATCAGTATGTGCAAGTTTGAATCATTTGCATAGCTGAAAGAAGAGCAGGGTTGGCTGATTTTGCAAAAGCTTTTATAGCAAACAGAGAGCTTTTATTTGTTGATGACGAAGGTAATTTTTTAAAACTGGTGCGGGTGGTTTATTGCCTAATGCTCAAAATCAAAGCTAAGCATTCAATATTGTGCTGAACTTTGAAAGGCTGGAATAAAAATAATAAAAACGGTGGTTGGCCAATTCGTTTTCGATTATCTAAATAACCATTCTTTGCACGCAGGCTATACAAATTATGTTCTACACCAGTGGTTCCCAAACTGGGGGTAAACTACCCTCCGGTGGTAATATGCGATTCTTCAGGGTGTAACGCGGAACCCAAATCACAATGTTTTTCTGTATTATGAGCGATCACTGCAAAAGAAACTTTTGAACTGAAATGCGAAAATTTTTTACTTAAGGTGATAAGAAATAATAATTACCTTGATTTGGATAACGGTTCGAACAAGTTTGGGAACCACTATTCTACACTAAGCTGCTATCAAAAACAATCTGATTCATGCAAAAACAATGCGTTCAACTTATAATACAAGTGGTCAGTAGTTTGTTCAGGGAGTTTTCAAATGAAACATAGATCAACATAATCTTTTTTAAAAAGATAAAATGATGCAAGAAATATCAGGGGCGGCTCTAATTTCCCCCACCTGGTTGCGGGTCTGATTCAAATTACACGTACCATAAACCTTGTGAACGCTTTTTTGATCTTTTATTGTTGGACTACATTCTTTTCAGATGGCGTGGAGTAAGAGATTCATCCCAAAGCGTTTCGTTTGACACTCTTCAAGGGATATCGTCAGAATGAAGTGTAGATACGACCGAACTGGTTTATATACAGAAAAGAAGAGATTTCATTGGTTAAAGGAGTGGCCAATAAGAAAGGGTTTAGGAGATAAGAAAAGACGAGTTGTCATTGGTTGAAGATGTAATTTGGACTTCGTCGAAACGTTGGAACAGTCAACCAATGGAAATTTTAAGAGGTTTAGGAGATCTTCAAGGAGTAAACGAATTCTTTTTGTTTGCAGAGAAGAGGAGTGTCAGACGAAAAGCTTTGGGATGAATCTCTTACTTCACGCCAACTTCAAGTTCTGTACCACTAAACATCTTTTCACATTCTTTTCAGTTCTATAATCGACTCCAGCAAGAAAGGGATTTAGTATGCCTAAAGCAATCTACTCACAAAAATAAATGCACTCTATGTCGCGTCTGCACTCTAAATTTCATTTGTATATGCATACACTGCAAAATAAAAACTTTTTATATCTTATTTGTTCAATGACTCTTATTTTCAGATCATGCTTTTCTAAAATAAGCATTCAGCAAATTGAAAACTTTTTAAAATAAAAACATGTCAAGTTTAAGTTGCCTGCAAAAACCCTGCTTAAGCAAATTAGCACCAAACGGCTTTTTAAGTGCATTAAACTCACGCAGAGGTAGCAACAGCTCGCTAATTATTCATTAAGTAGCGGTAGCTACACGGCCGCTATGAAATTTAGCCAATAACGATAGCAGGAGCGCCGTTATTAAATTTAGCCAATAACGATTGCAGGAGCGCCGTTATGAAATTTAACCAATAACGATAGCGGGAGCACCACTGTTTATTAAGTAGCGGTTGCCAACCTTTGCTAAACAACGCTGCAAGAATTGGAACAATAAAGCTTTTAGCCAGATTAAAAAATTAATCTGATAAGCTGTGACGCGGCTGAAACATTTTTGTTGAGTCACGAGTCAAGTTCAGCTACACTTTTTTCGAGTCAAGGTCATCTAAAAATTTTTCAAGTTGAATC
>JGI24022J15233_10007556_pt1 | contig 11989 bp, 4 predicted proteins | sample Ectturendosymbi2_FD_15233 | JGI IMG/M metagenome (IMG submission 15233)
GTGATGTTCACGGTGAGCGCCCGAAAGCATCGTTTAGCTATCCGGCTGATTGCAACATGAACCATTCTCCGCCTTGTCCTTCTACCGCTGTCGCACAGAGACGTGTGAATAAAGAGGTGGTTANGAGGTCAGGTAAAAGGTGTTCCTTTTGTGNCGGTCTATTTCATCCGCGATACTCTTGTCCTGCTCNTGATGCTACCTGTTTCAGTTGCGGCAAACCAGGACATTTCNCACGTGTGTGTCAGTCNAACCCAGGATATAAATCAGCACCTTCTAAGGCTGTCGTTTCTGTCTCATCGATCGAAANACCGTATCTTGCTAGCGCTCCCTCTAGTCTCAAACCTGCTGTGGTTGACGGCCTATTAGATAACTTTCCGGTTCATAGCTTGGTGGACTCGGGTGCTTCCGAAAATTTCGTCGACGTCAAAATCTGCCAGAAACCTACTTCAATCGGCATGGCATCTTCTGAGGTATCGATTCCTACCTATGGCATTGTTGTAGCTACACTTTCTTTCCACAATCGTGCTTACCTAACCACGACTTTCAGTGTTATCAAGAACCTTTGCTCCGATGTGATTGTCGGCCAGGAGTTTCTCAAGCTACATTCCTCCGTCACCTTCATGATGAATGGCCCTGAAGAAGCTTTGACGATACCGCCCTTGAAACCCCAACAACTCTCTGTAGCTGTGGCCAGTGGCTGGACCCACCTCGCTTATTTGAGTTCTTCCTTCCTGAATGTACTCCGATAGCTTCCCGCTCGAAGAAATACACTCCCGAGGATGCCAAGTTCATCGAATCTGAAGTTCAACGACTTCTGGCGGCCGACATAATCGAGCCCGCTCAATCACCATGGCGTGCACAGGTTCTTGTTGTGCACCGTACATACACTTATAAAATCGAAGCTGACAATCAACTGCACAACTGTGTCTATGGTGCGCTATCAAAGATGGCGGTGTTATAAATATACTTGTGAAATCACTGTGGAGAAGACGATTGACTTGAAATTTCTTTGATTTTACATCATAAAGTAAAAGTGACTTACTCGAAATCAATATAGGACTTTTTGCACAGAAAACAGCATTGTCAACTGCTCAGTTTTGAAAAGGTTATATCTAAATACAATGCTTGACTGATATTTTGTTCAGATAAGGCAACCAATTTCTAAGGCTAGCTCTCGCGCCTTTCATTATGAGAAATTCCACGTAAAAATATCGCTTCAGTTATAACGAACCCACATTACTTGTCGTCATGCTGAGGAAGGCCTAAATTTATTTGATTTAGTGGTAACCTAGTAGGTGTAAACAGCAGATAAAGTTTAGTCCGAATCTGCAAAACAAAATGAATATGATTCTTGTTGATTAAAGCCTAGAGTTTGAGTCACCTTGTAGGTTTTGTATGTCATAATAGATAACATTTTGAATGAATAAATAGCAAAAACATAAGTGAAACATAAAAATAGGATTTGAATTGATTTTTTTGCAATTCAGCATTAGTTGCAAGCCATTATAGTATACCATATATGAAAAACAATGAAGTAATGGTTGAGGTCAAAAAAAAAAAGGCTATGAATGACTTCAGATATGCATGGCCAATGGTCACATTAATAGGCAAACCACTATGCCCAAGTTTAGCATTGCAAGCTTTAATCAAATTTTTAATAAATGGATNAATTGTTTTCTTTATTNTAAGTCCCATATAAGCAGTTGGTTTTTGTCTGATGTGCAGTGCCATTCTACAAACATTGTGGTCTACAATACTTCATTGCCTAGTAGTAACATGTGTGAATTATTTCTTATCTAACTAAAATATTAGGAAATGTTATTAGTAGATTGTTGAATTTTAACTTGTGCATCAATTTTTCCCACCTTTGTACAAAGACAAGCATACAAATACTACGATTACATGGCCAGTTTTGCGTTGTCTTGTTACCGTATATGGATAACAAGTGGTCCGGTTCTGAACCTGATTTGTTGAGTCAGCACCCTGAACAAGCCAATGTACTGGCCATCTCGACAGGAAGATGTCTTGTTATGAAGTGTACGTGGTCTCATTCACGCGGTGCTAGGCTAGCACCTAGCATGGCTAGCATTCAGTGCCTGTCTCCAGATAAGATATGACTGCACTGTTATTTTAACTGTTAGCGTGCTGAGTTCAGTTTTAGAAGCATAGTGTTAACATAATTACCATGCAGTCGACAAGGCACGTCAGCGAGGACGGGTAGTTTTGCAATAGATAGGGGTTTAGGCTTTGGGTTGGCAGTGTTAGGAATTCTGATTTTGAAGGCAAGAATCTTAACCAAATGTTCTGAAACTACCCTGCTAAAAGCTTTTTTGTGCTTAATAATTCTATGCCATCAGTGGTGATAGAAGTAGAAGTTACTTACAGTAACTAAAACATACTTTTTGAAATGTAGGCTATAAGCACAAAAAAGTTTGAATCAAAGTTCAGCCATATCAAGTCAGGGTTGATTGATTTAAATCAGTGATAAAATTAACAAAAACAAGCAAAAAATCATATGCAGTTTTGAGGCTTTGTGTGATTTGGTATTTTAATCGGTTTCACTTATTGTTGAAGAAGACAGATTTCTTGTGACAACACAAGATATAATAAAAGCAATTTAAGTTTTATCAATCAGAGCAACTATTGCTGTACCAGAACATAGCACAAAAAAGTCATATTAATATTAAATTTAAAATTACTGCTTGTTTGGTGGCCACCCTCCACACAGTAAATAAAAAAAATCTGATTTTTTGATTTTTTAAAAAAATCATGATTTTTATCAACCCTGTTCACTAGGTTGCACAGTAAATGTTTACCGACCCTTCTGCCACACGTGAATGACTTTTAGACATGCAAACCGAACGGTACAATGATGTCAGAACGGGCTGTCTCGTTTTTGCAGACCGTTGCTTGACATGTAAACGTAGTGAAAGTGACAGTTATCTTGCAGCAACACTAGCAGGTTCGTTTTCATAAACAACCAGACAAGATGAACCATGAAACACGCATTGGCTGTCACAGCCAAAACAGAAGCAGCATCTTTGTTAATCAGATTAATTAAAAATCATAGCAAAATATTGAAATTGCTACAAGTTGACAAATTTTAGCTCAGAAATACCGATTTTTGAAGTTTTTTGAAAAATGGTACATAGAATACGTTATATTTTTGACAATGAAGCAGAAAACATGTTTCAAAAATTTGTAAATATCAGTATCGGCTATCGGTCTGTGAATGGCCGATATATTGGTATCGGCCCCAAAAGAGCCACATTGGTCGATCTCTATTGCTATGCAGCATGCCAAAAGCCATATGCCACATATCGGTAAATTATAAATAATAAATATTCCTAGCAATACAATTGTCAGTGCTCTTCAAAGTCTATGAGCCAAGGATACAACTTATAGATGAAAACGCAATGAGCCTTATGCATCTATTATGACCTACATTAGAAGAAAAAAAAATACAAAGATCCCTTTCCTTCTGTCATGTGATCTTCATTAGAAATAAGCTTAATTTTTTTAAAAGAATACCCTTGCTGCAATACAAGCAGGATCAAGGCAAATGGAGTGATGTTCACCTCCAGGATCTCACAGACATTGACTTCAGCCAAATTCTTAGGCCAACAATTCTTCAAACCAAATTGTGGAAAGATACGTTGGTGTCATGACTCCAACATGAGGTGTGTGACAGGTGGATATTAGTCATGGCATTATGAATGACTTGTTAGTGTTTCCAACAACTACATTATATAATACTTTACTCATCAATTAACTACATTTTGTTTTTCATGTCCCCAACACTTATTGGATTACTTTTTATTGTTGAATCTTCTTTAAACTATTTCCACACTTGTCTTTACATCCTCATTCAAGTACGCTACGTGCCCTTGAGGACATAAATTAAACTGTGGCATACCAAAATGGTCCATGAATAATTGCATTGCTTCTTCATGATCTGTGTTGAATAAATTGTTTTTTGCCTCTGCTACATGCCTTTGTTCTGTATTGTCATTGTTGTTGCATTGCTTTCTGCTTCATAATCTCCACTTTTTCACTTATCTCAATCATGGCATGTGTATGTCTCACTTGTTCATCTGTGCATTGTATCCCTCAACACTTTATGTATTGCTTGCCCACAACATCTGTGTTATGTAAATTATTATTGTGTGCATGATTTAACGTTTGCGTATCCTTGCCTCCGATTGTTTTCTGTTTTTGTCTTCGTGTGTTTTTGTTGATACAACTAGTAGACACTAATAAAAAAATGGTGGACAAATTATTTTGTTTATTATGGGCTTGATTGCTGGTTGTTTGGTTACCCAAAGTTTTCTAATGATCCCTAATGTAACACTTTTTTAAAAGACTCTTCCAATGGCCATAAACCCGTAACCTATTGAAACTCTTCACCTCCTTCAGGTTTCGTGTGTTGAAAAAGCAGTGATTAACACGTTGCATGCGTCATTTCACATTGTGATGTGCATATTGTGTGATCCAACGTTACAAAATACACTTACAGGGTTTTCTTCAGGAAAATGTTAGGTACCCGGTATGGATCTGTAGAGACCCGCTTTCTCTGATTCTAGGGACTCGATCATAATTTTCTGATTCTAGAGACCCGATTTGAAATTCTAGGGACCCGAATCGGGTCCCTAAAACGCCTTACAAAACCCTGCACTTAAAGTACGACCAGAAATGTAGATTTACTACCAAATTGATCACGCAGACAGTTCGTGACTAGTCTGAGGTACTTGCAGAGCTTTTTTCTTGGTCAACTGAGTTGGCACAACTAAGAGAATGAAGAGATCAGCGGAGTAGCAGTTTGCAACACAGTGTTCTCACCACCATTTCATGCTCTGCTAAACTCATTTCACATTGAAAATCATTGTTGTTGGTTTGCAGTGAGCTTTGTGCTGCTAAACCTTTAGGGTCAGTCCACCAATATGCAGATGTAAACACCAGAATTTTACTGAATTGGCTATTTCTCAATAAATACATGAAATAACATTCTCCAATTCTAGTAACACTTCACAAAAACCATCCTCTATCATACGAATCATTCACTATCCGATTTCATTTGATATAACCCCAGTTACACGCCCCCAATCAAACCCATGTCTCGGCTCAATATGTGGATGAGAGCACCAGTAAGCGGATGGTGCAAATGATGTAAAAACCATTAAAAAATTAATGATTTTCACTGATAATGGGAGTGAAATGTCAAAATTATTTGTTTCCAGCTTTTTTTAAGCAAAAATTATGATAACCACTCATCTAATTCACTAAAATTTACAGCATGTTGGCTTATTAGTAGATATGGTATACCGTTCACTAGAGATGGCACGGGCTGCTAACAGTCCAATCTTCAGACAGTGCATTAAAGGTTTTGAAACAGTCCGCTAACAATTTCTTAGCAGTGATGAGGCCACTGCGATTCCAGGCTGCTACAGACCGCTGCGGTCTGCTCGCCAATTATGCGAAAATTTTTGTTTTTGGAAAGTTTCAAAATGAAACCAGAAAATGTTTTGCTCCTGTTCTCTCCATTTTGCCCTTCTGCTAATGTTCTGTTTCACTTCTTTCCACGCAAAGCAGTGAATCATTTTATGAATCAATCACTTCCATTTTATAGTCTGTCGTTATCGCCGAGGTTTAGGCAGAACTATCGCCAGAAAGTTTTCAACAGGGGGACTTTTCGTTTGTGCGGAGTGGCTTGACATTTGAAAAATTGACAAAACTCCACTGATTTATAGTGTTTCATGTTTCAATTTGGGGGGCTTAGAGCTTTATTTGGGAGACCAACCCACCAAGGCTCTCCCGTGGTGACGGGGCTGTGTTTAGGTTTAGGACAGGTGTTATCAAACTTTCTCTGGCAATGTACCCCTTCAGCATTTCGATAGATAAGCATGTACCCCTAAAATTCTTAAGACAAAAAGGCTGTGAAAAATAACAATAATGTATTTACCAATAAGCATATAATGATTTTGAAAATAATACTCATTGATGTATCTGTAAATATTTCAAAATGAATAGTATGTGAACATGCTTTTTCCCTTCTATTGCTAACCTCAAATGTACGCTTTCAGAAGGCAAATGCACCTACTAGCCTATGGGTACATGTATCCCAGTTTTAGAAACCCTAGTTTAAGATTAGGTGTTAGGTTTAGGTTATAGTTTCAGGTTTAGTTGTAGGTTTAGTATGTTACCAGTAAGTATAGTGCAGCCTAGCACACACTTGTTGTTTGTTAGTGTCATGTTACTGGCGGCAGACAAATAAGTTTTCAAAAGTGCTCTGGCAGACCTATAGCCATGAAGACTACATGGTTTTATTATCCAAAAGGCAATGAACTGAAAACTTAAGTGTTGTTACTTTGTTTTTGAGGTTATGGTATATTACGAGCCAGTCCGGGCGGTTTCTTGTTAGCTCCGAGTGGGCCGGGATACAAGTGCTGGCTCATGCCATCTCTACCATTCACATACATCACACCAGCACCAAACCTTTGTCCGCTTTTTAGTGCCAAACGCACACGAGGACTGTCTCTCATAAATCTGAAAAAATGGGAAAAGGAAAAAGGTACATTCATAGAAGTTGGCAAGCTATTAAAGGATGATTGCAAGAGCAAGCACGTGAAAATCCTGAGCTCTAGGAGCAACTTTGAGCAGTATAGTGTTGTTTGTGTGAGCAAACAGGAATTTTGTTTTTTCAGGTCAAATGCTATGAACGCATAGTTGGTGCAAGAAAAATGTGTGGTGAACAGTCAGATTTTGTTCATTCTGCTTGAAATTTGGTAGAAGCATCCAAGGAAGATTAAGGAACACAACTGTTTTTCCAAAGATTAAGGAATACACTACTGTTTTCCGCAAATGTTGGCAATTACTGAAAGAACTATGAGACAGGAAAAGGGAGATTTGACAAACTGCCCACCAACAAAAAAGCTGTGTTTGGAACAAGGAATAACTAAAAATTAGCTTCATTGCACGCTTCCAATGTGTTGTTTGCTCGTACAAAAAAATTTTTTTGAGTTAAGCTAATTGTTCTGTTTGGTTGAAATTAACCACTTGTTCAAACTTTCTAGTTTACGTTGATCTTTCTTGATTTTTCGTGAACTGTTACGCTCTGTTTAATCGCATGGATTCTCTCTGGCACTCGTCATCGCGCACTTTAGGGTGCACACGAAAAGCCACTTTAAAAAAAAAATTTTATGTTCGTAATGGCCCATTACTTTTCTTGTTCCATTACTTGAGTAGGTTATAAATACCAAGTTTGAGTTAAATCAGTCACCATCGGGGGGTTCCACCTCGATCTTGAAAATTCGGAAAATTGCTTTATACATGACATATACAAGGTATATGCAGTAGTCGTGTAGTTTTAATCTGGTTGACAAGGTTGGTGGATGTATCCCATTACAAGATAAACTTTGGTTTACTTGCTTTCATGAGAAATTCTGGAGCAAGTTTTATTACGACTTGGATGCCCTTCCGACATCAACCACACTCAAGCATATGGAACTATTTTCCCTTCAGTCGGCTCTTACATGCGGCAGAAAACCTGCATAAATGAACCTTTTTAATGATATTCATTTTAATCAAAAGAGAATACGCACGCGCCTACAAATATCATATTCGTGATTGAAACCTGAAAAAGGGGCTGAATTTTTTTAATATTTCATGAATTGTCAACTTGTCTGATGGCTTATTTAGGAGTTTTTCTCAAGTTAGGAACCGCTCTGCGGTGCCTTTCAACCACTTGAATGACATTCTGATACTTGTCCTCGAGCCTCAAAGATTCGACAAAGTCGGAACTAAGTTTAACGCCACGCTCCACACAATCATTAGTACAGTTTATGGCCCGCACTTTTTGAAGCCTGTCTGCATATTCCTTGTTTGTCGACCATTGATCAGGAGGCACACTGAGAAAAGACGTATCAATGTCGAGAATACGGAGAAAAAGCCATGAATCAATTCCAACCAATTCTACAAACTTTTTGTCCTTGAGGTTAGGGAAAACTGGCTTTCCAAATCCAGATCCAAATCAGCTGATTGGTATCTCTGTATCCTCAGATGGCTGATTCTCTAGTATCGTTTCAGCCATAATGTCGTTTTCTTCAGGGGAGACGTTTTCAGAAAATAAAGATAAGGGCATCATTTCAGCGGTTAGGTACCAAAGGTGCCTCTTGAAAGCACTAACAGCTGAATCAGAAACTTAACGATTGATTTTAGCATAATGCACTAGCTTTTTATACAGTGTATAATCATTGTAAGGTGCATCTGTAGTATCATTAGATTTCAACCACCAAGGGATGTACACAAGAGTAGCGAAATCAACTAACACATGCAATTTTTGCACTTTCTGTTTCGTCGTGATAGTCCCTGGGGGAAGTTCGTTTATTTGCTCTTCAAAGAGACATAACTTGATGGAGTAGAGCAACTTTGCCATCCACCTGGCCTTTTGGATGGCACCTGGTCGTTTAAAAGAGACATATTTTTGTAAATCACCACAAAGAAAGATCACGCACAGTTCTATAACTTCCTTGTAATCATCTCTTTTTAGGTCATGATATGTATTGCACTGTATTAGGGATTCCACCCGTAGTTCTTCTGCTAAAGTCTTAGCTTTGTCTGTAGAACAAGTTGCATCAATGTCGAAACATTTCAGGGGTGTGTGTGTGGAATCAGGTCATAATTACTGCGGAATTGTAAAAACAAAGAGTCTGGTGATTTTGATACCTCAATTTTTTGGTTTCCAGAAACATGGCTTATCACAAGCTCGCCAACATGATGTCAACATCCTGACAAAAGGACAGCTCTACCTAGCCATAGCTGAATTGACACGCACGCTGCAGTTACATATTTGCGGCCGTGGTATCAAATGCCATGTTCACTACCGACTGAGCACAATCCCATTTTTCAAGTAGAACAGACACTTTGTTAGCAATAATTTCACATGCACTCTGGTTAGTTCCAGTTTCGTAACTTGGAACACCTAGCAGATTCATGTGATCGTTTGTTCCCATCGCTATTACTAAACGCTCCTCCTTGTATTTGTCATTCAGTTTGGGAAGAATCTTGGAATCCCAATGAAGAGATGCATATCTAGGAGCATCCCATGATTTCTCTTGATCTTTTACTATTTCGCTGTTTACAAGCCTTCTATGTTTGTCCGTGAAAGCATATGATGTATGAACCTTGGATGAATCACCACCTACTTCATCAATGAGAGCACTTGTATATGCTGCTTGTTGTGTAGGTGTTAATTTAATTCTAGTTGCCAACGTTACCAGCTTCGGCGATTTTAAAACGTCGACTGAAACAAAAACCTCTGCTCCTCTTCTTTTTGCTGGTTTCTTCTAGCACGGTGTTGCTGTGGACGAAGATGCTGGTGGAACATAGACATCATAGTCAGCATCATCAGTACTGGAATCTTCATCATGCCTAAGTCGTACAACAGCGTCTTCCTGTCTCCTCATCTCTTTCTCTATTCTTGCGGCTGTTGTGGTTTCTTTAGCGATTTTTCTATCAACAACGCTTTCAGTAAGCATGTTCAGTGCACCGAATGAAGCTTTCCTGTCATTTTTCATCGACGATAGAAAGAGTAAATCCTCTTCATTTTTTACAAGATCATGTACATTATCTGGCCAAAGGATAAACATCTTAGCGAGTTCGTTTTCAACTTCAGCAAGTTTTTTCTTTGCATTTTCTGATGTATGACGGCTTTCAGGGATTTCACGTAGTTTCGCGTTTCTTTCTACCAGTCTGATCATTTTTTTGCCTTTTTTGGTGTTATCATAGGAATATGAAAGATTTTACCCTGCCGTAAAATGGTAAAATCTTCTCCAACACGATTTGGGCACAATCACACTTAGTTTGATTTTTCTTTCTAGGATATATTCTATAGTACATGAGTACATAGGCAGTCGTACTCCAGTTATTTCTGCATCATCTTGAATTATCGTGGTGCCTAGCCCGAATATTCCTTTAATCGTTTTTGATGCCATAATAAAAAGTCCACATGTATCACCAATATCAAAAATATAACACCATGACGGTATATTTCAGCCGTTTATCATTTNAGTTGGCCTCTAAAAGATACACAAATAACAGACATTAATGAGACGGACCCTTACTAGACTGCCAATACTGCAAATAAGTACATTTCAGAATTCAAAATCGAAAGTCCAAAGCTGTTATCTTAGGCTCCACTGATAAGGTGTATCAGTGGAGCCTACGATTTATTATGATTATTTTGATTGCCACTGACAAGGCAATCAAAAGCATCATTATATTATTTGAGTATGTCTATCTAAAAGAATAAGATACCATTATATCCCCAAGTACTCGCATAAAACAACAAAAAATTCATATTTTCAGCTTCGAGGTGGACCACCTAACTCCAATATATCGTGCCCAAATTTTTTACACGTTCATTGGGCACCAAATGGAACATAAAAATCAATGGGCCCCTTCAATCTGCGATGATGAGTTTTTCATGTGCACCCTATCGCACGTGTGTTATCTCCAGAGGAAAAGTGTCTCTCTTAGACCACTACCAAATGCAGATTTTCTTAGCAGTGACTGGTTTATGTGGCTCTGTGAAGGTCAGCTTTTTTGCTTCGAAAATTTTGAGTAATGTCGTTGCAACTAGCCACAGTTCATGTGTTTTTCTTTACTTGTTTTCAAGTTCCAACATTTCACCTGTAAGATTTGTCGTACATTTACAGGACTGATGATGTGCTGGAAAACGCGAATCTAGTTTCCCCGTCAATAAACAGTGACTGATTTGCTTGCCGCCATCTTTGTGGCCTTTAACTATGAAAAATAGATATGCTTGCAAGTTTTAATCGTCGTAGAAGAATGAGAGCAGAAAGCAGGCAGATTCCTTAAAAGCTTGCCGCAAGGCTAAAGTTTGTTTGTTGGAATACAACTATTATTTAAAATTTTTTTTCCTTTTCTATTTTTTCCATAAAAGGTGTTTGTTTATCAAATTTCCGCATGCTAGACCGATCCACATACTAGTGGTCTGACCCTAATGATACTTGGACATACCAAGAAAAATATAATTTATTTCTAGATATAAAATCGAATATTATCAGTGTTGAAAATGACCCACGTTCCAGCAACAGCCCTAGAAAAGACAAGGGTTCATCGAAGGTGCAAACCATGCAGAAAGTGTGTGGCAAACGCAAAGGCACCAGGCTGTATTGTCTGTGGGGTTTCACTGTCGCGTGATAACGTGTTTCAACAAACCACACACCTTGAAACATATGTAATTTCTTTTCATGTGTTGTAACACCATTCCTTGTTTTTTCGCATATCAAAATTCAATATTTTCTAATTTGATTGGCGTATTACAATTCCGTGCATTCTGCGCTCGTACTCCAAGCAAAGAAAGCAATAGATGTTGAGGTTTTTACTGTCAACAAATCATAGTGAAAATAAACTTGTATTACTACAGTACCTGATATTCAACAAAGGTGTTTGCAATTGTTTTAGCAATGCTTTTTCCAAACGGGATGTACCAACTAAGTACAGAGCTGTGGTTACCACGCTGTAATATGCCAGTGACATTGCAGGTGTAAAAAATGACATCATTGCTTGCAGATGGTATGAAATAAGCTTTCTCATGATGTCTCAGAATTTTTCGTAGCTCCTCTCTTGTTCATAAATTATGGTCAAAATATTTCTAGATTCACAAAACAAACACTAGATACAAAAGCAAACTTACACACAGTGAAAAAAGATTAATCAAAATCAACAAATCAGAGTTTAGCCAGACGCCGCTTCTCGCATCACGTAAATAGCATATTGTGGCCAGACATGACACTGCTTTGCGACAACGATTCGCACAGTTACGTATGGTATGAGACACGCCACCACCACACCACACCCAACCTGTTAAAGAAGCTAAAAGCATTTTGAAATTCAACTACAGGGATAACAATAAACAGAAGACCGGGCAGGCTGGAGGGCCGTGTTGCCAAATAAAAAACATGAATTT
>JGI24022J15233_10007557_pt1 | contig 11989 bp, 3 predicted proteins | sample Ectturendosymbi2_FD_15233 | JGI IMG/M metagenome (IMG submission 15233)
CATGGCTGCACATAATTTATGATAGTGACAGTTTTGGTGATTATTGTAATGTTCCTTTGCCTTTTTGTAATTGCAGTGTGGTCCCGAAACTAAGGAGCCGGGAGGTTTTGCGTAACGACTGACAGTCTGAGGAGTAAACACAATGCACCATTTGCATAAAGCTCCATTGTAAATATTACTGTACGCTAACCATGTAAATTCGTTTAACCATTGATTGCGGAAACTTCGATTTTGAGCACCAAGTGTTACATATGGAAACGAGAAACCTGAAGGAGGGGACCAGCAATTAAACAATACCTTTCGTCGATCAGCATCAGTCAGGGGAACTCCAATGAAGTTACCAATATCATTTTCACTACTGAATATTTGACTGGCAGACTCTGAGCACGAGCTAGTGTCATTTCTATCTCTTTTGCAAAACTCTTTCTCTTGACGAACTCCTTTTCCGCTTGCGTTGTACAACCACAAACTTATCCAATTTTCCTCGCATTCTTCTTACCATCACGGTACCCGAAATTCGAACTACAAGAGGAACAACTCCAATCGTAACGCATTGCGCAACACGTGCAGAGTTTCTACGTCATAACATGTATGAAGCGGTTTCTCTCAATGCCATTAAGACTCATGAATCGCAACGTCTTTATCGAAAAGCGATATTTAGCGAGGGTTTCCTATAGTCTTAGTACGATTTGCTTATTGCTGTTGAAGTGTGACACTCGTAACGTAACAAGGTAACTGATCACTACACCACTAGTTATAATCGAAATCTTTATTAGCTATGTATGCATGTGCGGAATTGTTTTGTGTTTTAAAAAATGTCAGCAACAAATTTGTGTTTAGGCGATTTCCGTTAAGGTGGGGATCTAGCCCCTCAGCCCCCCCTGCGTGCGCCCTTATACTGCAGTGTCGTAGATGTGGATCTAAACGAGGTGGGTTCTCGAAAGGAAATAGTGATATGTTTTTAGCATTGTCTTCTCTGAGGCCTGAAAATATGAGTTTCTTAAGTCAGAGAAGTACTTCCACTTTTGCGTGTATGCGGGAGCAAGTGCGTACGCAAGGGGGGGGTTGGGGTTTAAACCTCCCTTTGAGCTTGATATTTTACAAAAGCTTTATTACTTGCGCAAAGGGGATTAACTGTTTTCACATACTTTTTGCTTGTTAATTTGTCGACTTAAGGCAAATACCACGGAATGAATTTGCATGCGAATTTCAAGGAACGTTGCAAATGAACCAAAAAGTAATAATTGGGTTTTGGTGGGAATCTGGATTATTGTCTGCATCCAGAAACCAACTCACCACTTTTTGCAGACCTTTCGCCCACTACGCATGTGTGAGATTGTGTTCGGCGATAGTTCACTTTATCCAAAACACTTGTCTTTATTTTGTCTGCTATGGCTGGTCAGCGCAAACTTCGCCAAAACGTTAGTTTGGAAAACATGAATACGACGTCAAATTATGACATCACAAAAAACGGACATCAAATACAAATGACACCATACCCCCTGAATGAACCCCCCATGAAAATTTTCTGCGTACGCCACTGTGCGGAAGAGATGTGTTCGAAAAAGAGTTTGTAGTGGCACTGCCTATTTTGCTCAACAGCAACAAGCAAAAGACTCCAAAAGGCAAAAAATGCATGGCTATACAATATGATTGAATTTGGCACTGCAGTTGAATCTATGCCAGTTGTTCTTACAGCTCAGCCACAACGTTTGGTGCTTGTGTGCTTCAACAGCGACTTTAGAACACATTTTCGACAACCAAAAACACTTTTTTAGACAACCGACAGAGCCCGGTGCCTAACCACAAAGCTAACCTCATTCAACTAGCTGTTGAGAATGACCCTATGCAAAGATTTAGAAGAGTGGCGAAAGTCCATTTTGAAAGGATTTAGTATGGATTGTCGCAGACTCCCTTTTATATGGGCGTTTGAAGAAGGATGGTCGGGGTGTGCGGACCTTCTTACAATTTTTCAAGGGGGTTTAGTGATACAGGGGCTCTCCACTATTTTTCGGCATTTTTATATTTGCGTAATGTTGATTGTTGTTGACTGTAAAGTGTATCATCTTTAAAATTTAGTTTAGTGTTTGATCTTGGGCATAGGCAAGCTTATTTTAATATCAATCTCGTTGCGTGGTTATACCGTACACGCGTCACTACTTTTGCTGATGGCTGTCACAAAGCATCTCTCCCACTTATTCAACCGTCTGTTTGCAGTAAGGAAGTTAGAGATGTTCCGCAGTGAAAAACATTTTTTGGTTTTTAAATTACCAGCATTACTTGAAAATTGGTACCAATCTTGTATAAGTAATTTGAATTTTTTTCAACGGCCGAATTTGCTTCATAGTGAACGTATCTTTTGGAGGATAGTGCCTACTGACAAAATATAAAATTAACTGCTATAAAATAAAAATCACTGCAAGTGTGGGTGTATTTTCTCTCAGAAATTGTACAAAAAATGTGATCCAGGGTTGAATGATTACCAATGACGTCGCAATCAAGCAATCGCGATGTAGGTGGTTCTGATCCCGGACCCCCGCTAAAAAATTCGTTACACCACCCCTACCTTGGGGTTGCAAGTTTCAGCGGCGTTTGTAAACCTGTCATTTTAATTGTAATATGTGTTAAGTAGGATGATCTTAGTTTATTTTTACAAGCCAGGACAAGAACAGTTTAGGTCGTGGATTTTTCAGNTAACGGTGATAGCAATTTGAATGTGTCTCGCACTGGTATGAAGTGTGTTAAGTTCCGCAGACTAAAGACTNAAAGCAACATAAACGTTGTTGTTTTTCAGAAACGGAAACAGAATTTTAACTCCTTGTTTCCATCGTTCTCTCCCTCAAGCCTCACTTCTTGCTGTGGTCTAAAGCTGATCTGGTTCTTCGCAACAAAAGGAGACACGAACGTACAACCGGGACTTTCCCAAACAAACCGGGGCGTTGGAATGTTTAGGCCTAAGTGTCATTCATGCGAATCTTGTAGACATACCTTCAGCTTTGAGCTAACCATGAAGTTTCACGAAGACTCATAATTAAGTTGTACGCTTGCAGCCCAAACAGTTATGCGAAACAGTTCCTTTTTGTAAACAAGATTACCTCTTTAAAACTTTTATTGACCGTTCACCGTGGTTGCCTGTCAGTAAGTCCAGCGACTGCGCTATTATCAGCTCTAAGAAAAACGTCAGCCGTTTACTCTTTCAACTCACGCGAGGCATGAACTTAAATTAGATACACTGAATCGTTCTCCTTGAAACAACTTTTTCAACAGAGTGGTTGATGAAGTTTATTGAGGGTTGTGATTATCGTCGGAAAGCTTTTTTCTAGGGGGACCAATAGTGGATTTTTCAGGGGTAACCAACAAGATTTCTTCCAGGAAGGGCAACAGTGGTGGAATTTCATTTTACCAACTCGAAACTAAGAGAAAAACATTTTTCTACTGAAAAGTTATAGCAAAATATCAAATTTCAAAATCCAGGGAGCCTTGGTTCCAGTGGCCCCCACTTCCGACGCCCATTGTTTTGATGAAGCAAATTGATGCTCAGATTGACCAATATTAACAATGTTTGGGAATTTTGAAGTAGCTCTCGTGTACAGTTGATAGATAAAAAAATTTTGTATCGATGCTTTTTACAAATTTTGAAATATTCCGTAACACACTTTTGCTGCATTGCTGAAGGACTGAGGACGACGATCCATTTTTACAATAATTTTTCAAGTTTAAAAGCAAAACCCAGTTTGTGGAAGCACACATATAAGCATTTTTGCAAATACATGTATTTTTCCGATTCAGAGAAAAATACGATTGTTTTTTAACAGACTGAACATGAAATTATTAAAGGCTACATAAATACACACAAAATCGTATCACGCATGTTTCAAGATCAAAACACAGTTTACGCTTGGCTTTAATGCTTTGCGAATCAACGTAAGAATAATATAAAATTCCAAGTGCGTTTCCTTGTTCAATTTTGTATTAATATGTCTTTTCAATTGTTGCTAGAACTCAACATCTGGCACTAAAACAAACAGGTTCCACTCTACACCGTTATTCTGGGCCAGGCCCGTATCCAGGTTTTGGGAGGAAAAATACATTTTCATGGGGGCAAGACGTTTATTTTCATTATATGTTTAAAACAAATTTTTCTGGGCACAGCAAAATTTGTAGGGGCAAAATAGTGATGGGCGGCACTGCCCCGAATGCCCCCCCGTGGCTACGGGCTTGGTCTTGGCATGCGGATCTACTACAGCAACGTATGTAACTTTTAGAAAGAAAATTTAAATTCTTTAATGCTTAAAGTGAAACAGCAAGAGCAAAAAATACCAAATTTAAGGCCTATCTGAGGTTTCACGTCCCACTTGCAAAACCAATCACTTCATATACTTTTTGAAGATTATTTCCGCAGAGCCTATCAAGTGTATAATATTGTTGTCCTAAGAAAAGCGTCAGAAACAGCAATAAGGACAAAAACATTGCTTATTGTCACTTATAAATAAGTCCAAAAACAAATATGAAGCCTTGAAAAAACACACAATAAATATATTAATAACCACAAAAAAAACTTAAAACCGTTTGTTGAGCACAAAGTAAACTGAAAATGTATAAATACTCCAACAAAGATTGCTTCAATCTTTGGTGTTGGGCGTTGTTGTTGTCAGGTCGGCTGCTGCTGTAGTTTTCAATGTAAGTTCATTTGTTTCATCTTATACTGGAACTTAAGACGAACCTCGTCTTATCGAAACCTTTACGCACTGGCAAGCTACTGGAAACCGAAGATGGAAGACATTATTGTCACGATCCCGAAGGCGTTCTTTATACAGCACTGGCTCAACTCTGTAGCTGGCGCTATTTCCTTGGCATTGCCATCCTTCTGGGAAGTAACACGTTTCATCGCACATCACGGCGCTCATTGATCGTTGATGCAAGTTTTGACATCGAAAAAATCCCGGTGTTGTGCGCGTAAACCCAACAGTCTTCGGTTTGCCGATGGTGTGAAAACAACAGGAGAATTTTTCTAAAGTCCTGGAAAGAAACCAAAACTGAGATCCATGAAGAATTTCGCATCAAATAAGATATCAGACAATATTTATCTGCGAAGAGGATNACGTTAACACAACTCAGGAAACTATGTAATCTATTTTTTTCGTTAAATAAATGTTGAAAGGTTTGCAACTGCGGTTACCAATTATAACGGTAAAAATCGGAGTTGTATCAAAACACTTTTTGTGTGTTCTAACTTGTAGCGGATACCGCAGGCTAATCACTCACATAAATCTAAATTTAGATCTGAAAGAAGATAGGAGCGATAGATATTTTTACAACTCCTTTTTGCAGGACTTAAAGAAAAAATGTTTGTCTTAAAATTTTTTCTTTTTAATCTAAAAAAATAACAAACTAACTGGATGTCTTGTGGATGCATGCCAGATGTGACCTTCATCCAGTTCTCTCTGTTGCAGCCAAGTGTTTGAACGGCCATGAACAAAGCCAATAACATCTGTAATCAGAGCAGGGTTCAGCCCAGCAGTAGACTTGCACGTGGTAAGGCTATAACGCATTTACCAGCAAAATGACACTTTTAAAAGAGATCAGTAGGCTAAAGTCAAGTTTAATCCGTAATTTCGCTGTCAGACAGAACTCACCTTCATCAAGAAATAGCAAGCCATTCAGCAAAGTTGTTTGTGTATCTCTCAAGTCCAAATTGAGAAAATTTTGCTATTTGATGGTAAATTTCGACAAAACGATTTTTCAAACTGAACTCGCAAAATTAAGGCACCCATTTATATACACAAATTATTGATGATATTTTAAAGGGTAATCCTAAAGCACCACGTATTCACCGATTCGGTGCTACGTTTTCATCATTTTGTTGAATGAATTTCTCCAATCGAATTGGGGAAAACACGTAGTGATCATTTCAGTTTTTATCGGAAAACAAAAAAACAAACAAAACGTCTTGCTTTTATTTGACTTTGTTGAGAAAATGACGTGAACTCGAAAGGGATAAACCCTTTACAGAGTCTAAGAAGAAGGAATGTTTCCTAACGTCGCGGGCTTGGCACCAAAGGGTACTATGCAAATTAAGTTAGCTAGCCACCGTGCTTTTATTCGCTAGCGGTTTAGACTCCTTAAAAATAACTCATCAATTTAACCGGGCACTACGCAAATGGTCATGGAAAAGATTTTAACCTACATTCCCAAGTAATTGTTTTGCAAGTCACTGTACCGAATTAAAATACCAAACATCGAAAATAGCCAAGACCGTCTACTGTAATGTTTTGAAGTAACCCAGCGGTCGGGAACCTTTATGACTAAGGGAGCCATGAAACCTACATATTATTAATTGTATTTCCGTGAGAGGCATATAATATTTTTCAATACTTAAATGCAATTAAGTTACTAACTAACGTGTGCATTTTTAAGCAAAATCAACAATTTTAACAAACAATGCTAAATGTCTGAATTTTCTCTTTAAAATATGCTTCTTACTGTTAATGCGACTTCTGGTGCTGCATGGTTTTGCTGATGGCTTTGTAGTCTGGTAGATGGAAAATTACAGAAGTTTCATTCGTAACAATCGTGTTAAGAAAATGTCAAGCGAGCCAGATGTCGTCACCAAAAATGCCACATCTGGCTCGCGAGCCATAGGTTCCTGACCCCTGAAGTAGTCTATCCAACGTCCTGCCACTTTTGCGCAGGCTAATAGAAAATCATACATTTTAGGTGGTATCCACTTATTGATGTACATGGATGCCACAGCAATTTCATTAGCAGCTTCGTTACTATATCTGTCATTTGCATGTAGGCCTACTCTATCGCTTAGTACAGAAGTAGTTTATGGTGAACATGTTGGTGTTGTGGGAACCTTGTCCCGACAACACAATTTCGAAGGAAATTTGTCAAGATACCCTACATTGGACAATATATACGAAACCATAACCTTAGAACAAGACAAAAACAAGACATTGTAGCTAAACTGCAAAGACTTCGTGACATCAAAAACAGACAACTGATGCACCAATACACCAAAGGTTAAGAAAGGTTATGACCTAAAGAAACACACTCTAAACCATATGTTACAAAGGACGAAAAACACCAACGCCCACATGTAAAACAGACTTGTCAATGAGAGTTGTCGAACAAATGGAAAGCGTGATAAACTTCCACTTTTCCGATAGAATAACCTCTGGGATATAAAAAACAAAATAAACCCACGTTAAACATCCTGTAAGCAAGACTGACACGACAAAACAATACTCCCACGAATGAAGAACATGCTGGAACGTTAATCATAACAAAACATAATAGAAAAACAAGACACGCCCGCATGAACTAGAGTCACATGATGTTCATCGAACAATAGAAGCGGAGGCGTTTCAAAGAATAAACAAGACTTTTGCCTATAAAACCTGCCAGAAAACCTCAACCAAATCAGAGGTGCTACGGTACGGTTCTCGAACATACATCAAGACTGAAGAATCAAGAAGAAGATCACCCTTGAAGAAAAGAAGTACAGAAGACTCGACGACTCCGTGCAACTGACTTTGTTGGTTACGCGAGGCGAATTCTATTCGCTCCCCCATCTACGAAGACTCATCGATTCCGTGAAACTAAACCTGTTTGTTTCGCGAGGTGAACTCTGTTCGCTCCTTCATAGAAAAAGAAGACCATTCAATAAAAGGTAAAAGATGATGCATGTGGAATAACCTCCATTAAAAAATTAGTGTTGTGCATATGCTCTTATCTTTTCAGGCCACATCGCCTGTATCATTTCACGCTGGAACTGCAAAACTCTTCTTCGCATATTTTAACTAAGAAGAAGAAAACAATTAAACTTACAGGTGAAGATGATAAGGTTTGAACGACTGTCATTAAAGACAAAAACGTCCAACCGTATTATCTTTTCAGACTGCGAAACTCGACTTAACCAAGTCTGACGTCTGAACGTTGAGAGGACTGATCTGTACCAATCAAGTATGTTATTCGCATGCTGATAAAAATAAAAAGTTGCAATAAATTTTTCTGTGTTAAGATTCCGGGTAAGCTCACATACAGGCAGGGTTAAGCGAACTTAAGGTTTTCGTGACAATCTAGCTTTGGTAACTACCGTCGTTTTAGAAATACGATTTACCTAAAACAATTTTTGTCTTTTGTTTTTGTGTCATCAAATTGCACATAAGCATAAAATAAAATATTTTCATAAAATTACATTAGCAACAAGGGCAAGGACTGGTTTCGACCGATAACATCGCACTTTTACGATTTTTCAAAATCACTATTTCGGAAATTGTGATTTTGCACCATTTTTTCGATTGACATGATGGCAGTTACTTCTCTCATTAATCATAAAAGCTATTTGAGAACTGATTTTAGATCTTACTGAAGTGCAAAAATGTCTCCTTCACTTGGCTGATGTCTGACATCTAGTTGGTTTGTAAAGTTTTCAAAAATCGTTTGCGTGAAAACAAGATGATAATTTTCAGTATTTAATGATTTTCGACATCAGTGAAACTTCGCTGCTCCTCAAAAACAGCTGAGACCACAGGAAGCTCTCAGAAAATCTTTGCTGCCAAAAATAGGATCGCTGCTAACACGCTACAGAATACTTCATGAATGGATAATTTTTGTTTCATTTCCTTATATTATGAGTTTTGTCCTGAACGAAATAACGTTGTAGAGGAAACGATAATAACTACAGTATTCTAAATAAATCATCTAGACTTTGGAGCAACGGCTGTCAACAACCGAGATTAGCGAAGAAGGTAATGATTTTAGGATACAGCCAAAAATTTGCTACATTTTTAGTAAAAAACAGCCCAACTGTTATTAACTATTGCAAGTGTTCATGGGGAAACGAACGAGGGTGCGTTGTCATTTTCATTTGTATTTGTGTTTTAGGGTCTACTTCACTTTTCTGCCTCACAGGGTAGAACGTATTAAGGCGAAGTATGATGCCAGATCTACTTTGTGTTAATCGATGCATGTTTGTTTTCTTTGGTTGTTCGCATTTGGGTCTTGTATGTACATAGGATATGTTCTTTTGCTTCTCATAATACTGTAGTATTACGCCACAAGCGGGCTTTAATGGGTAATTTCTGCTTTCTCAGTTTTTTCCTATATCAAGTTAACGCAAGTTTTTCTTCTTAAAACAGTGTTAAATCTATCTTGTATTAAAACACCCAAGTTTTTCCTTTTTCATCAGTCATGTGACACAGCGTAAGGAATGCAGTGTAGCACCTCATTTTGTCCCTTACATTGTTGAAAAGTGCGTATGGAAATGAAAATAGTCCATGACAATAATACCAGAGCTCGTGGGCAGAATCACAAGCAATTTTGAAATCTTAGATCATCAGATGACATCAAGTTGGACTAAGCGTAAAGTTTTACTATAGTAAAAACAAACATGAAGTTCCGTTCGGTGTTTCCTCCTGCTATTCGTCATTGAACATTTTAAGTAGTTCCTCCTTTGCTGCGCACCGAAATAAGTCTGGCCACCATTCACAAACAATGACGTTCTGATGGCTTCGTAACTTTTCATAAAAAAGGTTCTAAGCGGATGGTTTACAAAACCGCGTCTTTATCAAAACAGTAGCCAAGCGTGGAAGAAAGGCAATCGCGCTTCTGCAGACCTTTGAATGTCTTGTTGTTGTTCTTTTGCTTTTTTATCATCAAATATCATCTGTACATTTCAGAACCGTCGCCAGAAATTCTTCAATAAGGGGGCTCTGCGTTTGTGCAGTGACGCTTGACATTCTAAAATTGAGAAAAACTCCACTGATTTATAGTGTTTCATATTTCAATTTAGGGGCTTGGAGCTTTGTTTGGGGGATAAGCCGGCTAAAGCCCCCTGGCAGCAACGGGACTGGTACATTTACTAATTGCGCACAGCAACACTAGCTGGTGTCATCTCAGTGCCGGATTAACAATAGTAGCAAATGCAGCAATTGCTATGGGCCCCGCGCTTTTGGGGGCCCCGCGGTTCTTTGTGTGAAATTTGCTCTTTAGTATATACAAAATTGCAAGGGTATATATTAGAATTTAGGTGTCCGAGGAAAACTCTCAGGAAGGGGTCCTTATATTTTACACATGTAATAGAAAAATTTTATTCGTTGAAAGAAAGTTAAATTTTTCGTTTTGTCTGGGAATTTGCGTTTGCGTGAAAGTACATTTCACATTGTAATTTTTTGAAGCCATTTGGTTTTAAATTGTTCTTTGCCTATACACATTAGAGTTGTTGAAGGGCCCCTTTTGACACAGTTACACATAATTTGTGCTCTGGTTTGACAAAGATATGACTTGCTTCAGAGCTTATTAAATTTGGCTCTATCGGTTAATAAGGTTTTCAACAAAACAATGCAAAAACTAACTGCGCAACTTTCAAAAGGTGGGCCCTTACGGCACCTGCGAAAAAAGAAGCCCGAGGCGATCACCTCGTTCGCTTCTCCGAATATCCACCTCTGAATCCTGTATATAGAGTAGGCTATACTGAATTAAAAAAATCTCTTAAGCAGTGAGTTTGCTGCTTCTGACAATCGACTTCGACACATACTGATACTACACAGCCATGTCCAATTCGCGGGCCGCATGCAGCCCAGTCGAAGATTTTGTGCGGCTCAGTTTAGGTTTTCGCTGTAGTGTAAGTAGCCTACATACTGACATCCTCTCCTTATTTTGATGATCTTAAATTTGACATTTTATGTAGGTGATCCTCAGTGCCACTTTATCACGTCTGTACCGCGTGCTAGGAGATTTCCATATGTTCACTGACATCTTGGCGCATAACTTATTACTAGTTTTCTGATGTCTACCCTTGTTCTGTTGGCACTAAACTTACCTATGAAATCACACTTATGGAGTGGTTAAAGGTGGCAAACAGTCGTTACCATTGCGGTTAGGATTGGAAACCTTTCAATACATTAGCTTGAACCAAATTTAGTTTGCTAAGACCTAAGATCAAAGTAAGTCATTCAGTGTTCGGCCCTCAGCAATATGTCATTCATTGTGCAGCCCTCGTTAAGATAGTGACATAATTTTTGGATCAGTAGGCACTTTCGGTTTGACATAGCTGGTCTAGATATGACAAGTGCAAAATATGTTGATGAGTCTGGAAGCATTAATTATTGACTCTGTACTGTACTTGTGAGCTGTAAACTAATGTTTTCCTTCTTGGTAAAAAGATACATATATGCATTTTTGATAAAAAGATATGTAGGCCATAATGTTCACCAGTCGCTATTTAGGACTAGGTTTTTCCTACTTACGAAATTCAGTATGCCTAATAATGTTAGTCACATGAATGCTCACAGAATTTATTATATAACAGTTCTTCGCTTGTTAAGTGTATGTTTAACTTAAACCCCGCGCTGTCAATATGCTACAGCCAGGCCCGTAGCCACGGGGGCTATTCTGGGGCAATTCCCTCCATATTTTTTTCTTCCTCTCCAAATTTTGTGCCCAGGAAATTTTGTTTTAAAAACATATAATAAAAACAAAGATTTTTCCCTTAAATGTTTATTGCCCCCACAAACCATAAAACCTGGCTACGGGCTTGGTGGAAACCAGATGGCTAAACGCCGTTGAATGAACGAATCATACTTTGTATGGAAATGGAGCCAAAGAGTTTGTGGGAAACCAAAAAATATGGGTGGGCAATGCCCCCGAATGCTCTCTGTCGCAACGGGATTGAATGTGTTGCAGCGTTTGATTAAATTCAAAGTATAAAGAGTGGCGTAACTAAAGGTTTGATCCAGGTCGAGAACGTAGCTGAAAGGGGTCCACTGACCACTGTAGGGGGCCCACTAGCCAACACTCAGAAAAGAACTTGGGAAATGATGGTGAACCGGATGTGGATTGCTACACTAAAGCCCTAAATCACCGGAAAATACTCCGAAAAGCGCAAAATAACAACGTGCTGAAAACCAAAAGAATACTGAAACCGAAATACAATAAAATTCGTCTGTAACGACTTTGGCTATAACGTCAGTTGGTCTACAAC
>JGI24022J15233_10007558_pt1 | contig 11988 bp, 6 predicted proteins | sample Ectturendosymbi2_FD_15233 | JGI IMG/M metagenome (IMG submission 15233)
CGATTCCTTGCTTACACCCATCGTGGAAAGTACATACTTGAATAGAGGTATGTGCAAGTTTGAATCATCGCAAAAAGACGAAAGCAGATGGCAGTCGACTGCTTCCTCGAAAGCATACAGAAACACTAGTGCTTTTAAGGGCCTATGTGTGACAGTGACAGCAATTGTTTACTTCGATCACTTATATTGCCATTGTGTTTTTGTTTATTCTAATTTTCCACTGGCAATTGGTCACTTTTTACCATGATGATTTTTGTATATTATCTGCTTATTAGCTGAGACTTATGAAACAATGAATCAATCATACACGAGGCTTCCACAGCAACATCGTTTGGAACTTTAGCGGCGGCTAGCGTGAGAGAGAAGGAAACTAAGTTTAAGGAAACAAGTGCATCGTAGCTCAGCACTGGCCCAAGCTATGTCACATGTAATTCAGGGAGACGAGTGACCTGATTCAGCGAATCGCATCTGTTTTTGTGGATCTTATCTTTCTCTTTCATTGTTGCAGCTAAAACAATAAACCCATGTTTGTTTCAGCCAGGCTTCATTGCGTTTTTATCATATTTGTGTCAATGTTTTAATTGCTACACTTCGGTATAGCTCAGGCAACTGATGTTTGTGAGAACCAAACAGAGGCACAGGATTTACGTGCAATTTTAACGCATCTTTTTCACTGAAATTAAATTGTGGGTCCCTATTGGCACCAGCTGGTCGTTTCAGCTAAAAAACTTCAAAGACATCTTCAGACAAACAGCCTCAAACTAAATGAATTATAATTTGGTTGTGGTAACTTCAGCTTTTCAGAACTTATTCCAAGCTATTCTGATGTTGCACAAAACGACTTTTCTCGTTTGAAAAAATATTCTGTTCATGATCAAACTGTGATGACCAGGTGGACAGTAACTTTTTTTATCTTTTAGCTCTACTTGAGTTAGGACGCTCAGCTTGCAAAGAGCGGTACGAATACAAAGCTAATCCCTCTGAGATGTGCTGTCCAAGCATTTTAGTTCATAATAACTAGCCTGCTGTAGCTCAAACATTTCTTCAAAGATTTCAGCGCATTACAGATTAGTTTCGTTCAAAAATCGTGTAACATTTCAATCGTGATAATGTAAGTATTCTATGTTCAAGACGTGCGAGTATGTCTGAATCTGAGCATGCGATAGTTTGTATTGTCATATTTATAGACTTGCCTGCATTCGTGTCAGTTGTGATACTGTTCCGGTGTTGCTGGTGTTTTCCATTCGCAGGACAAGACATAATACTGTATTTGGTAAATTTTTGAAAAGGCAGGCGTCAACGTCATGGCAAAGAAGTCAGAACTTGAGGGGAAAATGCTGTAAAAATAACCTTTTTTCGATAAACCAAAAGCTCCAAATTAAGCAGTTTTCAGCCTTTCAGGGGAGTTACGAAATTTTTTTAATATACAATGAAGTTGTATGAAAGTTGTTTGAAAGGACCAATCACCACTGTTGAATGTACTGACAGCTGGGTATGCTGGGATTCGTTCCGTTGATGTGAAACAGATGTCTCGGTACTTGTCGACTTCGCAGTAAATTTGATTCTGTCGGGGTCTGTGCCGCATGTTTCTGGGAGTGACGGGCATGAGTAACTAGCAGGTGCCTTGACCACTGAAGTGTGAGAGAATGAACAGAATCAAAACCATAATCCCATATTTTTCGTTTGTGTCCACAGGCGTGCGGGCGGAGGTCCAGAGGCAGCCGCTCCATGGTTATGTGCAAAATTGACTTTCAGCGCTAGTTCTCCAACAGCAATAACAATAAGGCTTATCGATTTCCTAGTAAAATAATTTGCGATCAGATTCGGCCCTTGCGGTGCTTTGTTGTCACCCTTGCGGTGCTTTGTTGTCACCCTTGCGGTGCTTTGTTGTTGAAAAATATGAACGAGTTCAGAAAATGGCAGCTGAGTTTTTTCCAAGGCAAAAAGATTCAAGGCACTGAGGGTAGTTTCAGTCAAAGAATGCAACAAAGAAAATTTGGTCATGATCCTCTTTTTCAAATATAATACGGTGTTGATTGAAAAGGCCAGGCAATGACCTTTTGAGAATTCCTGGTGCGCAAAATGTTTTACCGTTCATTTTAGGAAAAAAATTTCGAAGACTCGAAAAATAAACCTGATCTTTCATCCTTTCAAGGGAAATATTAAGCCAACCGCGCTGGCCTTCAGACACCAAGGCAGTAGAAAATATCAGGACAAAGCGGTTTCCGCTCCCTCTCCAAAAATATACTCTCGAGGGCTTATGTCTGCCTCTGTGTTTTTTCGAAAAGCATGCCTCGTGAAATCTAGCTCCAAATCACCTACTAATTTGATCTAACCTTTTAAAAATTTTCTGAGTCTATGGATATCACCTTTGTTTGCCATGAATCTAAGTATTAAAATTTTTTGTGAACGCTCTACGGCAATGGTGCAAACTTGCGGTAGGCCAACGTGAAAATTATTGCTCTTACAAATTTGTTACCAACAGGGACACGGTGATCCCCATTTAGTGTTGGTGTCCCCTTATTTAATGTTGCATTGCAATTTCCTCAGAAGTTCCCAAGTCTTCGAAAAATTTTTCTGAATATCGGTGTAATTTGGTAATGGAAAGTGATGATGGCCTCTTTAAGTCATTCGGTAACATATGGCAACCAAGTCATTCGGTAAAATAGGCAAAAATGGTGAGAATTTGTTTTATATTCTTTTATCTAGAAGTTTAACGACACCACAGATGTTCATGCATTTGTGAAAATGGCCCGTCTATTCTGCGGTTTGTCCCCAACAACGAAAACTTGGCGAAGCGCTTCGGTTGTTGCCGAGTCTGTGTTGTGCTTGGTGAAATTGAAAAAGAGATAATCTCGTTAGGTCTCAAGCGAACTATTGACGTTGACAGTCATGTGCTTCGCAGAAAACAAGTTTTTTAAACTGACTAACCCAGTTTCGAAAAGCCACTTCTTAATGCGGAGGCTTAGTTTACAAAAACCTATGACGCCAATCATGTTGGCAAGTCTGCGTAGACAAAAGTATGATTGATGTACAACTGTTTGATTGAATTAACAATGTAGTTACTGACGTTTTCAAGAAAACTCGCATGTACAGTACAATGCGACAAGAATATTACGGGTCGCGAAGAAATCGCGTATTTAGTTTTCTCCTATGCGTAATACAAAAGGACGATTTCTTCTCGTTCTTAACTATGCGCCTAAACAAAAGCACGTGCCTGATTTCAGAAAACTACCAATACACGCAAACCAAGCAAGATACACTGCGGAAATGAATTTGCATGAAACGAGAAGCAAAGTGCTCTCTGGCGCCATCGGAAGCTTTTGAAACGTTCATCGTCATCCAGTTATTTTGTTTGGATCGTACCACACGATTTGTTAAAATTTAACGAAATTTAAAAGGAAATCAAACGGATCTTTTAAGTCGCGTTTCTGTTGTCGTGGCAGTTCCTCCTCACTTCACGATTCGTCCTCAAAATCAACGGGTACGTCAAGGTCTTACCGTGGACTTCCCGTGTCGGGTGGCGGGTCGACCTCAGCCTCACGTTGTTTGGACTGTAAACGGTATGTATTCACGCATGACGCTTTTAATTCGATTCTGGGTCATTGTGGTAGTGTGTGGGAGGAACGCCCACCAAGACCACCGAACGTTGCAACTGTTTACGGAGCACGTCATGCTTTTAATAGTTTAAGTTTGCTGAAAAACCACCGTTTACACATTAAGAAACAAAATTTCACCACCGCCCTGAATGTTTGCGGGGGTTGTAGAATTTTGTCTGGGCGACATTGTTGTTGCAACGACTGACATTGCCTATTTGTCTTTAGGGCGAGCGATACCAGATGACCCGCGCTACAATCTGCTTCCTTCTGGAACTCTCCGACTGCTTCGTTCAGAACCATCTGATGCTGGAATTTATAGATGCGAAGCTGCCAACTCTGTGGGAGCGCAACACGCTCAAGTCACCTTGACTGTCATCCCTAGAACACCCCTAGTATTTGCAAGGTATACCGTAATCGACTATCGTAACTGCACCTTAAAAAAGATTAAAGCTGCCTCTGAAAAGCAATTTTTACTTGTAGTGGCCCGCTTTGCAACTTCTTTGCGCTGCAAGCTGAAGGTGGCTGCGCCATTCGAGGTAAAGAAGTCGATTCGAAGCAGTCAGTAGTTAATTAGATTGTTGGGCAAGCGTTGAACTAATAAAAAACACTGATTGGGGTAGCCGCCAAGTGTTCGCGAATATTTCTACTCAGTTCAGAAGTTATTTGTTGCAGACAGTGTTGTGAAACTGTAAAAATTTCATGTTTTCATGGACAGAGCGCCTGTTGATCAAGTTGTGAACTCGGGAGAAGATGCTCATATCGCTTGTCAAGTGATTGGTGGTGGTGTTGGCGAAGATCTTAGAACAAAAATTTTTTGGTCTAAAGATGGAGTGCGAGTTGTACCATCAGGTGAGTGCCAAAACTTTTGTTTCTTTTATAAGCTCTACAAAAGTGTGTTAGTAATTGTCAGCCGATCTTCTTCAGTACAAATTTGCTATTTCCTTTCTAGCGCTGTGTGCAATACATATTTACGTAGTTTAACGATTAGAGATATTTTGCATAGTAGGCAAAACTCATGTTAGAGAAGATTTGAAAACATTTTCGTCCACTTTTCAATTAGGTTGAACTAAAATTTTGAGCTGTTTTTACCAAATTTGGGCACTTTTCACACTATCTCAATATCACTCATCAAACCGCGCTGCCTTGGGTAACTTGCAGAAATGTGCCAACAGTCTCTGACTGAAAACCAACACCCGCCAGTAACAATTCTGTCCTGTTTAGAGAAACCACCTGAACTGTTAGCTTAACCTAGGCCTTAGTGAAAACAGTGACGTAGAAGTACAAAAACCTCTAAAGTCAAAGCAGTTTGCGTGAGGCAAACATTTACCTATACATCATTTTAATAAATTATTAAGTTGAATCATTCATGAGCTAAGGTATACAAACATAAACGATGTTTTATCCTGGTTCTGCTGGTTTCTAAACAACGTCTGCTTTCACAGGAGTTTGGTAAATTTTGGACTGACAAGTAGTTTTCGCGCAGTGCTTCACGCCTTGAAAAAAAGTGAAAATGTCATTACAGGCATTCCCATATAAAAGAATTTTACTATCTAGTAAAAAAGCGTCTTTCGTTTGAGAACACATTTTCATACAAGTGTACGCTATGTGCCCTCTTCAAATATACTTACCCAGTGCATGACTATACAAAAGTATTCCAGAACCTCAAGAACAAGAACGTTGAACAAAAAGCACGTACGCATGAGTTTTCAAGTATGCCTAACCATATTACTTATTTTACTGTTAACTGCCTCGGTACGACCGGCTAAGTGGTATAGCTGGTTGAACATATGCCACTAAACTGGCAGGTAGGGTTCGATTCCCGGTCTGGTCATAACATTCATAAACGGGAATTGCGGCCTACTCGGGCTCGTGGTCGACGTTGTTTTTAGATGAAAGGAACTGTTCATGCGCGATGCTGCCACTGACTCGCCACCAGTGCAGCATTCACTGCGAAAGCAGTCACGTGGCCCCGGCGCAAGCAAGCGGAATTGGGCACCGCAGACCGTTCGTGACACTCTGAATTGAGTATAAAATGAGACTGAACTGCCACAATCAGATATTCGTTTTTTTTGCCATGTATCTGGAGAAGAATATACCACACTTTACCTTTCTAAGGTTGTTCCATTAATTGGAAAAAAGCCGTAATTTGTTGTGGGTCACTTTCAATTGCACGATTCAGTGAATCGTAACCATTTGAAGATTTGTGCAAAATAAGTGGCTGTTTTCAAACATAGCCTTTATCAGAAAGTGCTTAATGCTGCTTGTAGACTGCGAATCAACAAAAGAATATTATAAGTTCTGGTAGTGTTTTTATCTTTCCGAACAAAGGATGCAATACTTCAATTTTTTGCACCTATACGGTTTGTCTGGTCGATATACACAAGGCACGTTACAACGCTTTTTAAATAATCCCATCAAGTCATTTTCTTGGATACAAACTGGATTGCTCACTTGTTTTGCTGCACACATTTATTACAATCAGAACCATTTTACGTAAATCTTCGAAAGGCGTATGCTTCAGGTTTCAGACGTTCTCATGCATCTTTTGCAGGGGGGCGAGTTTTCGTCACTGCTGCTCCATCTAGCGTATTGACAATTTTGGGTGCTGGAAAAGACGATACCGGAAGGTACGAGTGCAGAGCTCAAAGTGGAAATGACGTCATCGTTGCTGGTAAACGCAAAAGGTTTTTTATATGTTTGATGCCGGTAATTACCTCCCTGATGATTATGCGTAACTTGCTCTGTTGAAACGTAACGTCTCAAAAGATACATTGCATTTAGATGCTGCTATGCTGTTTCATCTTTACGAAAATTGGAAAACCATTCTTGTCGAAACTTTCTCAGCAGAAGGTTTTAGTGTTTTGATTGAGCCAAAAATGGTTTGCGTCACGTTTCTTAAGTGGTATTTGCGAAATGACTTCTTTTCCTTTCCAAGCAACCGCTATTTAAACTGTAAGCAGTTTTGCTGCATTAATATCGCAAGCTGCTGCTCGAGTATTCATAAAACATTGCATATTCTGCATTAGGAGACGCTTTGACATTGTCACATTTGTATGAAGGTTTTAACTGAAGTTCGCCAGAGAGTTGAAACAGCACATGTTTTGACGAGTAAGAAGATTAAACTGCGTTTACAATCTGCAGTAGTTTATACACGCTGGAATTCTGCGTATTTGAGAACCTTTTCGAATACCCTGTCGAAATTATTGCATCGCCTGCAAATACCAATCGCCTTTGCAATTTTTGTTTAGAAAGCTGGCAAAAAAGCTTTCAGGTTGTTTAGCTTTGTTCGCGTGTGACACATGCTTGTACTCACTGCTGATGTACCATATTCTTCAACTGAAGTTAGCTTTCTTGTGGCTAGAAGTTGTAAACGATTCGCATTATCTTTTTATTTTATGTATTTTGTCAGTTGAGTAATGCGTTGAAAGGCGATGCTATGCAAAGCTGGTTTTTGGAAGATTTTACTATTACGCGGGTTTTTGAAGTTATGGAAGCTTCAAAAGGTGGTTTTGGTTAATTTGTGGATGCATTCCGATGGGTAATATTTGAAATGTTTCCTGCATCAAACGTGAACGTTCTGATCAACAGGTTAAGAAATCAACAAGCAGAAATGCAAATAGCGTACCAAGAAAAAAAAATAGTTTGGACTAAAGTGAAGCACATATTTTCATTCAATTCCGGTCCGAATACTATTTTATTTGTTAATTTGTTCACAGCAATGACACTGACGGTAAATGTCCAACTGACGGAAGACGAAATCGCACAAGGCTTGTCTGGCATCTTGCCTCCTCACTGTTTACGTCATGGCTGCACGGAAGATGGTTTGTATGAAGTGTACACTTTCAGCATGTTTTGAAAATGTGTAAAAACAAAGAACAATGTCTTATAGAGATGAGCCTTGTATATTATCTTTTACTATATTTAGTCAGGCTTGGCTTTAAAGCAAGAATTTTCAATGCGATAGAGAAAAATTTGCTGAAATAGTCCAGAGTTTTTGAAAAGCAGCACCTTTTCCTCCAGTGTGCATCTACTACCGTATGATTCGTAATTAATTTTGTTCAGTCATTTCTAGTTATACAGTTCATATTTTAAATGTGGTAACAGACTGTATTTGGAGTTTTGTAAACTGTCGGTATCAAGATATGGAGAAGAATAAAATATTAACTAATTACATTTCGCAAGAGCTTAAGTGATCGAATTTTGTTTGTCCAACCAAACAAATGACTTGACGACAAGCTGTGCCTCAAAAATGTGTTTTGTTTGCTGTATTCCCAACACGTGTTGCCGTGGAACTTTCATTGTTCTTTTCTTAATTGCCATGCATCATTACACTCAAGCAAACGCTTGTTGAAAACTGGCATCTGGTTTTCGAATTCGATTTTCATTTGCATTTAATCGCAGTTCTTCATGACATAAGTAGAATCATGCCAAAGTCGCTGTTGCATGCTTGGTTTGTGTGACTCTGCCATTTTATATGAAGGAGGCCATCATGACAATCACCAAGAAGTCGTTGATCTCATCAGACAATATTTCATAGAAGATAAACCAGTCAGGTCGAAACGACAAGCAGGTTTGTAAATCGACTGTCTTCAGTATGCGCGTTTGGTTGCTTCGCTACTCTTTCTCTTCCGTGAATCGTATTGTTTCAAAAAGAGGGCATTGCACTGGAAAAACTTTGAAACGAACGAACGCTTTCTGCTGCAAAACTCCAAGCGAATTTTATTTAATTCGTCGCTAAAACGGGAGAAAAGGTGACGGCGCATAACTCGAACACCTGTCAATCTAAATGTCCAGCATATCAAACCACTGCGTTAAAACTTTTTTCTGAAAGTCATACAGATTAAGTCTATTGCATGTCAAATAATTTGCAGAGGTATCGAATGAGGTGAGCTTGTCGGAGCTGCGAGATGCTGTGCAGGCTGCCAGGTTGGAAGTCAATCGCGGAATCAACGGAACTATAGAACACTTCAACAACAGGTAATGCAGCAGTTTTGTGCGACATTGTATTAAGGATGTTCGTGTAATGCAGCAATTGAATACTATTTCCAAAAACACAAAAGGCTGCTGTCATTGTATCACGCACGAATTTGCACACCTGGAAAGGTCGGTATCCACCGACGACTGTACTGATCATTGAACGTGGCGAATGGAATCAGAAACATGAAAGCTGGTTTACATTATGCTGGAAGTGTTCAGACCCTTAGCAAAAACTGATTTTCCCTCTCGTCGAGAATTTGAATGATAACTTACTTCACAACTCCACACAACGAAGCTTTCCTCATCTTTATTCACTGTCAGCCTTACTTTTGGAAGACTGTGCTATTCTATTTCGATTTTTCCGTAATAACCCAGATTGGCGGATTGACGGTTGCCAAAATAAACCTCATAATGACAGAATCAAAAACAATAAGTGGTGATCGGTTCGCGTAGGTCAGGGGTAGGTCACAACCTGCGGCCTTCGATAAAATTGTATGCGGCCGTGCATTGATAAAAACTCTTTGTCTCTTGTATGAGGTTACTTAAATAGAAAGACGGCCAACCAGATGTGTGGAAGCAGACTAGGCTTGGTGTGTGGAAGCAGAACAGAAACAATATAAAAAGATTAAAGTATCTTGAACTCGTTGGAGGCCGTAAGTCATAAAAATAATCGTAATGCGGCCGGCAATCGTGAAAGGTTGTACACCCCTGGCGCTGGTCCTACGCATATCCTTTCACCACGATGCTGCGACAGCGCTTTGAAAGACAGTTTTGCATCCATTAGTGACGCAGCTAATATCACTGAAGTTCGTGGATTCATATCGCTTGCTTGCCGACTGACTGGAAAAAATGTTTGTACCAAAAGTACCAACACGTAGGTGGCAGCAGTATAGCGCAGCCAAGAATTTTGTTCGGGAGGGGCCAGTCAGTTACAGCATCAGTCATTGACGTCGTCTTGAGTCCGACTGTTTCTTCCGTTTATTTTCTAACAGTTGAAAATGATCTAAAGCACCAGTAAAGATCTTCTCAATTTTTTTTCGGGGGGAGGGGACATGGCCTCCTCGGCCTCATTCTGGCTGCGCCACTGCGTGGCAGCTGCAAGGTGGTGGTAATATTACAAACATGCGCTGCCGATGAACACAGGATGGCAGCAGGCAAAAAAACAGTTACGGACGCCATGGTGTGAAACCACTTGTTCATAAATCAACTCTGTTAACGGTTTTAACAAAGCTTTTGCTGCCTGCCCTCGGCTATACTCTGTTCATCACTGGTATTTTATTTGTTACGGTGCTGCTGCAACGCGTGTATGTTTGCCAATATCACGGCCTTCGCGACGCGGCGAAAAGCATTTATTCAGGTGTCAGCCTGTTGCCAATTCTCGTTGAGTAAATAAATAAATAGTGATATCAATGGAAGTAAAAGTTCATGGAATCACATTGTGTGACCTCGATGGAGCTTACCCTTATATAGTGTTTCTCCTTGATGTGCTAGACCTCAAAAGATCAACATTGTCTTCTTAAAACTCACGTAGCGTTCCACGGTCTTTTAACCAAGTCATGTCAATGAGTTTCCCTTTTAATAAGAGAACTCGCCAAGGCAATAATTTGTTTTACTTGAACAAACAGCTTTGATCTCTATTTTTCGCCTCATTGAACTTTTTAAAGTCGAGTTTGTTGCTTGCTAATTTGTATTTTGTCTGCCACTATGCAAACGTCAACAGTTCCGAGATGGAAGTTCACCGTGCAAGAAGATGTAACACTCTTACAAGTTCGATGTGGTTGTTTATCAAGTTTTTTTCTCTCTGGTTAGACCCATGCGTTCAAATCCACAGAGTACACGTAGAAATTGAAGTTGATCATTCATCATCGTACATCCTTTATAACAAATTGAATTGTACGCAAATGTGAACTGGAGGCGCTCACCGGCATTAAATTGCGTGTTTTTTCATTTCGCGGCTTCTTTCCAAACAGACATCAAGTCTGAGGTTATGACGCATAATCATATTTACGCAGCGCTTTTTTGCGTGGAAGACCGGGTGCTTCTTACGTTATGCTTTGTTGTTCTAGCAACAGTAATTTTTTCGCAACAAGATAAAAAAGTCTAATGCAGGCCCTTGCAGATGTTTTGCTTTTTATGACAATACAACTATCGCTGTTCGCAATTCACTGCGCGTGTCCTACGAAAAGCACATGGTTGACGCGATACGAAGCTTCGATTGTATTTGCACTTTTGCACTTACAAACAGAAGTTTGCAACCGCAAGGGAGGGTATTTCTTTCAGGTAGAGTTGCAGGATCCTCAGACCGCGCAGCTAAGGCTACTGAAAACCCTCCATTACTTGTTAGCTTCCAAAAGCTATTCGCGGTTCGACGTTGCTTCAAAAACAACTGTTGCGATAAAACGCTTGAACATATAAAGACCGAAAATCGGTCGAAACGATCTTGTATTATTTTGAGCTTCGCTTTAAGGTGGTGCTTCTTTCATGTTCAACAGGCACAACCGCCAGTCTGCCAGCGATCTTCTGACCTTGATGCGTTTCCCGTCTAGCCAAGAAGGCATAGACCTCACGCGTGCTGCTGAGGTCTTCGACGTCTCGCTGCGTATTATCGAGTGCTGCGTGAGGAGAGGCATGCAGCTTAATGGGTTTTCGGTGGAGTCGCGACTACCACGACCCAGGTCTACAGGTAAGAGCTCATAATGCTGGCTGACAATTTATACTGTGCATAGTACTTTCAGTTTCTTCTGTGGTTTCCTGCAAAATCTCCGCACTGCTTGAAAAAGGTTATCAATCCACTTGTGCTCCAACTTTTGGAAATATTTGGTCAGGGTTCTTGCTTAGAAATGGTAAAATACTGTTGTGCGCACTGGTTAATGGCTGAAAAAAAATTCCAAAACCTATTATAACTTTTTCGAACATTTAAAAAAATTTCAGCGAATAATTGCCAGATTTTTACCAGTTCTTTCCTGGTTTTCTCGATTTTTATCCTGGTCAAAACCGTTTTCGCTACGAGAGAACAATTGCTGTCGTTGCTCCTCTGCTTATTTCAGTCAAAGAAGGTTGTAATCAGGTAATGACATTCCAATTTTAGAACAGCAAGTGGATTTTTTCTACAATTTATACTTCTTTGGAAAAATTTGGAGGTGTGTACATGCATTTCATGCGAAATACGCGAGATACGATATGAGTGCTGCAATTACGGTAACGGAACGATTTGTGTTTACCTCTGCAAAGTTAGGGTTAACTGTTTGGAGACCGAAGACGCCTTCACATCATCGCCACGATGAATTAGAAAAAATTTGTGAAACCTTGTCGAGTGTTGCTAAAGACAAGATCGAAACTCGTTTCAACAGAATTTGATACGCAAGCCGCACCCAGAGCAGAAGACGAATCTGATGAGAGCACAGCAGTGATG
>JGI24022J15233_10007559_pt1 | contig 11987 bp, 11 predicted proteins | sample Ectturendosymbi2_FD_15233 | JGI IMG/M metagenome (IMG submission 15233)
CGTGATTGGCTTCTTTCTTTGCCCCCCCCCCTTGAAATGTAAACCGCGCCGGGCGATGCATTTTCCGCGTTTATCTTTCGCTTGCTTGCTGGTGAAGCGGCAAAATTTGCTCTCAGTGAGAAGCAGACACGCCGCGCCTTTGTGTCTTTTGTTACAAGCCAAGAAGGATGTGTGTGAATCGAACGCGGTCCGGTCAGAAAAAAGTGCGCTTAGAAAGGCAAAGAAAATATTATTATGGGACGTGTGTTCGAGGCAAAAAAACAGTTTTTTTTTTATGTTTTCATAACCTTGTCGGTGTTAAGCTTTACAAGGCTACGTTTATATGGTACTTTTTAATGTGATTTTTCGCGTAATCGTTCCAATAACAGTGGGAAAAACCGACACCAGACGAGAGCTGCGACGCGGACGCTGGGCCTGTCGCAAGATGCGCAGGACTCGAAAATACGTGAATCGTGACCTTTGGCCTCTGCGCGTCGCCGCTCAATCGGCGCAGCGAAAACCTGCACATTGTCAGATCGCTCACTTGCTTCGAAGCTGCATTGTAGACGTGTTTGCTTTTCGTCGATCTCGCGTGTCTTACTCCGCACGAGAATCATGCTGCCGTTCTGACGAGGTTTTGACCCTGCGCCCTCTGTGTGTTTAGGGACGCCAGGCCCGTAGCGGCGGGACGATCATTCAGGGGTAGGGCCCCCCAAATGTTTTTGTGCCCAGAAAATTTTGTTTGAAACATGTCATAAAAAAAATTTTTACCCCTCAAATTTTTTTGCCCCCCAAAGCTGAAAACCTGTCTACGGGCCTGCCGTGCGTACCTTCAGGAGCGTTTGTTTTTGTGTTGTTCTGCTTTGATTTTCTTACCACGTCGCTGACTAAAAAACCTATACCGTAAACGCTGGAAAAAGATCTTACTTTCCACCCTGTAACCCCCTTCCCCTGTTCGCCCGCTTCCTGACGTGTCTTTATGCGCCGCTGTCCGCCGAGCGCGACTCCGTATACCCCTCATATGATTTATGCAACAGCATCGTGTCAGTGCACTTCGCCAAGCACTATCAATCATTTCCGTAACTGCTAATTAACAAGTCGTTCTACGTATAGACTTATTTTTGTTCCGCGTCTGTCTGTGAATCGTGCTGTGCAAGCTGCGCGCATGCCTTGCTTACCGGTTTTCAGCAAGAATCGACTGCAACTGATACGATCGATTGTCCTGTTGTTGACGAAACAATCGGCGCTGTCGCGCGCACGTTTACTGGGCGGTTCATGTGCTTTTATGTCCGTTGTTTGTTCCGATCGCTTTTACTCGCATTGTTGTGGCCCTGCACTTATTCTCACAAGCGCCTGTGATGATTCATTGCGACGTAATCGTAGTACGAGGTCGATTGTGCGTTTGGTTGACGCACTCATGTGCGTCTTTGCGTCACAATTAATGCTCGCGGCAACGAAAATTGCGCAGAAGAGCGGGGTAAATTTTCATCCTTCGTTCTTGTGAAGACCCACCGTCGGGGTCCCTCCCACCCAGAAACAATTGCGAAAACCAGGAGAAAGAATCGTCCATTTCATAAAGAACTGTAAAAACTGTTACCTTTTATCTCAAAATTTTATATTTTTTGGGAGATAAATCGTTTTTGACATGCGAACCCCTATTCTATGTGGCCCCCTGGTCAGGGGGGTTCGGAAGACAGTTGGTGCAGCCCTCCCCTGCATGTTTCTTGTTTTTCTCTTTCCTGCTCGACCGCACACAACGGCAGTAGCAGCTAACCCTTCACCTGCTGTACAGAACAGTTGTGGATGGTGTGTTGTTGAGCCAGGTTACTGTTTGCCTCTGGCGATAAATTGTCGAACAGCAGCTCACCTGCTGGAAAAAAAGCTTTCGCCGTTTGTGAATAAACCCCTGTTGGCCGACTGCTTTAAAAAACTCCAAAGTACTGAAGAATTTTTTTTTAATTTGCCAATACGCGGCATGGTTGTAGTGCTTTGTTTCAAGGACCGTTTTGGTAGTTTTTATGCCTCCCCCCACCGTTTCTCCAGGGAGTTATATCAGTTGCAAATGCAGTTTTTGTGCGGGATGTTGAACTTGACCGTTTTCGATTTGTTTGTTTGACGATTTGCGTTACAAAAAAAAGACAAAACAAAAACATCTTAAACTTTCCGGTTTGCAATTATTTTCCCACTCTTCCTTAAAACCATTCCTTTCGCTGCCACGTGCAGTGCGAGTCTGTATTAACCAGGATGCTGACGTACCCTCGCTTGCTTTGCGTTTCGTTGTTCGGCCTGTTTTTATTTTCCGACCTGCTCTCAATACCAAACACTGATTTTCGCCTCAGATAAAAGCAATTCGATGTGTTTTCAAATAAAACTCCAGCTTCATCGCACTCGCACGGGTTACCCCCATAAATTTTTCGTACACCTTTTACTATGAGGATTCCTCCACGAAAATGCCTTGAGTGCACCGTCTTTTCAACCGTTACGCTGCCCTGCATCACCTTATTGGGATAAAAATCACAATTTATCCGAGTGTTTTCGTGGAAGGCAGTCGCTGTTTCTCTTTTTCAGTTGTGACATTCTTGTGTTTCTCCAGCGTTTGGAGCATGTTCGTAGTGATACCGCGGGTTTTGTTAACGATAGCTGCATCATTTGAATACAACTTAGCATCATTTTCCGTTGACGTCGAAGATCAATTTGCAGCAGATTCTTGATCAAGCTCGGCACCAGCCGAAAGCTCATACACAGCATTCCAATCAACAGCACGCTGTTGTCCAGTCCTGGTAATCCAGATGTGTGCCAAATTTGCGCAAGGGACGTATTTGTCTGGCATTGTCGGCAGACGAACCAGTTGGTCGTTAAAGCAGGGTTGCTGAGCCGGAGTCGTAAGGAGTCGGAGATTTTTGGGTGGAGTGGGAGTCGGATTTCTTTTTGTCCGACTCCGTATGCCCAGTTGGATCATTTTTTACAACACACTCTAAATTGAGAATTCCTGTTAAAATCAGTGACGTAGCCAGCCCAAAAATTGGGGGGGGCAAAATGTTTGATTTTAGGTGAAGAACACTATTTTGTTTGGAAAAACGCCTCTCAAAGCACAAAATGACTATATTTTCCAAAAATTTGGGGAGGGGCATGACCCCTTTCGCTCCCCCCCTGGCTACGCCTATGGTTGAAATAGTGCAATTACTTTTGAAACTTGTGTTGAAACAGATTTCTTGCTGTGTACCCCGATTCCCATTGCTTTTTACAGCCAAATTTCATTCCCTTAATGTTAAGGAGTCGGAGATTTTGAAAAGGTAGGATATTTTACCTCCGACTCCGTGATCCTGGTCAAAGGAACTGCGTCACATCACACTGATTCTTGGCACATCAAGGGGAAACAAACTTAAGAAAGGAGAGTAATATTTTGTGGATTTCCTTGGACAGTATAGTCATCCAAGCGCGTCCACAGGTGGTTGTTGGGAGAGGAACAGAAAAACGTGAGCATTCAGCGAAAGACAAAAACAAGTCATCGTTACCTATGAATGGGTGTCACTAATTATAAATGGCTTTGCAATGAGTAAAATGATGATAAACACGTCAGATACTGCAGGCAGACAGTCCCGTCGCCACGGGGGGATTTGGTGGGCTTAGCCCCCCGCAAATTGAGATATAAAACATTTTAAGTGGAGTTCTTGTCAAATTTTAGAATGTCAAGCCCCCCTACTTGAGATTTTCTGGCTACGGTTCTGCAGGCAGGTGTTCGAATCCCGCAACGCACTGCATGCGAAATTGTGAAAACCGCGTTTGCACAGTTGGGAAAATTCTGACCATAACGTGATTTCGTTGTGCATTCACGGAGATGCTTCGTTTGCGTGTTTGAAATGATTGCCAAAAACCATCAAAGCTGTCTTTTGGTCAGCCAATCCAAATTTTATCAGGATGCGATGGCAAAAGTCGTAAGCTAAGTAAAAAGCGAAATGAGAAACATGAAGTTTAGATTACACGACACAGGTGTAGGAGCAGGCAAATCTCTGTGGGAGCGAAGGACTTTTGCCCGAATTTCCCCAAACGAAAAGATTTTTGTGCGACTTCTGCCAACAAATTTTCGCCCATAAAGGACCATTTTTTGGTGTGACCTCCAAAAAAAGGTCTTCATGTGTTTTTCTGCAAACGTTGGGTGCCATTTTTGCCCGGGTTTTCGAGAAATCGAAAATTGTGGGGGGTCAATCGCACCCGCCTTTAACACAAGAAATCAGGTGGAAGAGATTATTGCCACTGTTTACAATGAGTCGTTACGTATGTCAGTCAACTGCGAATGCATAAAAGGCGTTCCATCAATGCACAAGACACAAATCTATGGCAGAGATTGCAAGGCGCACGCTCTTCTCCCTGTAGGAAGACGTGATGTCAAAACTACCGGACTTCGACGTCGGTGGATTTTTATGTGCGCAAGGACTTGTGATGTGAGAGGTTCCAGTAACTTATTCCATACTATTTACGTGGAATGAAGCCGGCCACAACACGAGGGTTCCTCAACCTGTCCGCCATGGAAGAAATTTTGACGAGTTACGGCCTGGTATTATTGAAATTGAGTACGTTTTACACAATGAACCTTGTAGTCGAAAGTGCAGGTAATTCTTGAGGTGCAAACGTCATAACACGCTCTCTTCCATCACTATGTCTTAGAATTTGTTGCGACATGGAAACTTCAGGACTGGATCTGGATCACAAAATATGACAGTCCGCTCATCTCTGCTGCACAATACACAGTTACTGAAGGCATTTTGAGGCAGACAGACAGTGTCAGGAATTTTCAGCGTGAGCAATTTCATCCTAAGTATGAGTAAAGAAACAGCGTTGAGACAAAATAAAGTGAGATAATAATTTCATCCAACATGGCTTTTGGTTTTGCACTTTTCACCGACGAAGACATTCAGAGAGCCCAATGCGTCATTTGCTGCCAAGTTGTTGGAAATTAATCTCTTCGACCATGCAAATTGTATTGTCAAATAATTTGTTCAAAGTCAATCCCGAATATAGAACAAAGATACATCGTTTTGTGAAAGGAAACAAAGTGGTCTCAAGTAAGGGCGTACGCAAGGGGGGTGTTGGGGTTAAAACCACCCTTGAGCTTGATATTTTACAAAAACTTTGTTACCTGCGCAAAGGAGATTAATTGTTTTCGCGTACTTTTTGCTTGTTAGTTTCTCGACATGATGCAAATACCACGGAATTAATTTGCATGCAAATTTCAAGGAACATTGTTAATGGGCCAGAAAGTAATAATTAGGCTTGGTGGGAATCTGGATTATCGTCTGCATCGAGAAACCATCTCACCACATTTTGCAGACCTTTCGTCCACTACGCATATTTAAGGTTGTGTTCCGTGATAGTTCACTTTATCCGAAACAATTGTCTTTGTTTTGTCTGCTATGGCCAAACAGCGCAAGTACCGACTACATTACCAGTTTCTGCAGCATGATAGAACTGTTGCACGCGCTCAAAAATAGCAGTTTTAGCCAGACCCGTAAACAGCTTGGGACACCAGGAGGGGCGAAGAATTTCCGAGAGGGGCCCAAAGTTTTTAAACTATGTCCAATAATTTTGAATAATGTCGAACACATTTTTCCAGGGCGGCAAAAAATTTTATATGGGGGGCTGCGCCCCCACTGGTGATGGTTCTGGTTTTAACATAGAAACATTCAGGCATTTGATAACGTCTCAGCAGGGAAAAAGGAAAACTAAAAAATTGCTGGACTTCTATAGGCTACATAACAAAACATCGAAAGTTTTCCTGCGTACTCTATGCACAAAATCACATTGCAACTAAATTTTTTATGTGGTTAGCACAGACACTTCAAAACAACGAAGTTTTCTCAGTCCGATTTAGTCCTGATCCGCCAATTTTTTTTTAAATTGCAGTCCGATTCAATCATGTTCCGGCCAAAATTTGCTTCAGCCCTGATCCGTGCTCATCTCTGATAAGTAGTGCTAATCTGAATCCTTACTTTTCCCGTAGCTTCGTACTTCGATGAAACAATCGTAGTTACACAAGTCCGTTTGATATTCACGAAAGCAGAGCTTGCGGTGGACGCATGCTGCTTGACATCAAAACACGAACTCCTTAAAACTGCTACACGTGCGTCGGAAAAACGAAAAGGCAGACGACGACCGGAGAAACTGAAATGGCAAACGCTTGGTAGGCTACCCGGTCCCTAGACGCTACAGTATGACTACGACAAAATTCGAGCATGTTCGTAGATTTGAATCGAAAAGATTTCATATGACTCAGAACAGGCCCGTTGCCAGGTTTCAAATTTGGGCAAAACACATTTTAGGGGAGAAAGATTTTTGTTTCAATTATAAGTTCAAACCAAATTTTCTGGGAACAACAAAATTTGGGGAGCACAAAAATATGTGGGAGGAACTGCGGAACTGCATCCAATGCCCCCACCCGTGACTGCGGGACCTTATTCGGAATCAAGAAGCTTGTGACTCGATGAACATGAGTCGATCACATCCCTAGTTATTGTCTTTATTGATGAACACATTTTCAGTTATTCCAGGCTTTGGAAAACGTGGTTTGCGAGAAAAGAAATGCTACTTTGTCCTAAATAGTGCCAGGAAAAATTTATCTATGAACCGCTGCATTTGCATAATCATCATGATTTCTATGTCAAAGCATTGTGCATTAGCAAGGTTTGAATTGTTTTACCAAATATCATTGACAGTCTAAAAATCTAAATTTTGGTTCAATATTTCGTCATTTTCGTGTTATAAGATTTTTTTGAAGGTCAGTTTTTTGATATTTTTGCCTAATGACAAACAAATTATGCCGAATATTTCTCGAGGCTCGATGGCGTGACGACGTGTTCAAAATGCCTTGGGGCAAACGAGAGAAAACTTCACGAGAATATGAAATTGACGAAGGATTTTTAGGTTAGTGAGCTACATTTATAATTGCGGTTGAAATTCGCTGCAGCCAATCAAGCGTGTTACCTGTGCATTTCGTCGGAAGTGCCAACGATACACTCCGCTGCACTGAAGCACCGTCTGTCCGAGAGCGAGTCTTGCATCTTACGGTAGGTGAGTGAGCATGGACGGGATCAGGATTGGATATCCTGCAGGATATTTGCGATTTTGTTTGAAACAGGATTGGGTTTTACTAATTATTTTTCAAGAAAATTTGATCAAGATATCTGTTTGATTCCTATCGCGAAATTTTCCTGAGAGTCATTCAAGATGTCACAAATCAAATGTCATGTTCAGTGTTGCCACTGCTAGTTTTTTTTCACTAGAGAGATCTGGGGTTTTTCTGTTTTATCTGGGGTTCTGGGGTTTTTATTAAAAATCTAGGGTTTTTTGACTCTGGTCAAATTTTAGAAATGTATGTTGTATTACTGTATTTTCCATTCAAGAATACAGTAGTTTCACAGGAGTAATAGCCTATATATGTGCAGTCAGTAGCCAGACAGACGAGTACTCAGTAGGGCTAAACTTAACGAAATTGTTTGAAATATATTGGTTTACTGATTAAGCACTGACGAGGCATTGGTTAGCACTCTAAATCTATTGCTGATATGTCAAGGGCTGCTTGTGCATGATTTTGGAATGCTTTTTTTTGTTTGAAGATGCTGTGGTTGAGAATCTGTTCATTGTTTTACTGGCGCATTTATTGTGATATGAATGTAAAAGTTTGAATGTTACATTATTTAGTAGTCAAATACAGTATTGCAATGAATGCAATGGTTAGGGCAAACAGATAACTGTAAATGAAAAACAATCAGACAAGTCACAAAAATATGTACACAAACAATCCAAAATGGAGTCACAAACAAAGAAATGTAGCATATAGCAAAAATAAAAAAATAAAAACGCAATAGATATCAACATAACACAAATGATGGTGGGCAAGCAATGGGTGAAGAGATCAGGCATGTACAGATGAGCAGGTGAGGCAAGCGTGTAGGTGAAGAAAGTAAGCAGCAATAATGGTTATGAGGCAGAGGGCAAGGCATTTTAGTACAACGTTTTATAGCAAAAGCAAGTAGCATGGGTGGAAAACAATGTTTATAAATACACATCGGGAAGAAAAGTAGATTTACCCACAGACCATAATTGAGTAGGTTGCATGGGATGGATGAGTTGTTCCCAACCAAATGCATGGTGTCGCCAAATAAAGTTGAAGAGTAAAGGATATGAGGAGGTTACAGTATTATTCTCAGTATAGGCTATAATCATTATTGATTTCAATAAGTATTAAGTACATGAAAAACAAAACAAAAACTGTAAAACCTTGAATGTATCATAGATATGCATGTTTCAATTTGTGCATTTAAGTGAAAGTAAAAGAAAACATTAGATGCTTTTTCAGAAAAGATCTCACTAGCCTTTGTTATGTTACTTCATACATTTGATTTGCTGCTAGCCTACACTTGTAAATTGTCAGTATGTTTAAAAATAGACTTGAACTTGTTAAAAATATGATGCAAATAATACATATTACCTTAGTTTTTATGTGCAAGTACTGGTAGCGTGCATTTCAAGTTTGGTTTTGACTTTTTTAAACGTTTTTATGTCTGGGTTTTTTTATTATTTTCTGGGGTTTTTTCAAGGTGAATTCTGGGGTTTTTCTTCATAACAGAGTGGCAACACTGGTCATGTTCATGTTTTCTTCTAGCTTAGTATTTAGTAATAGGCCTAGTACAGTGCACAGTGCTCAATGCAAATATCAAAATATTTTTGTCAGTATGTGCTGCATAGAGCTGGGTTCAAGTAAGTAACTACATAATTATTTGCTTAAACCGTTACTTAATACTTGATTAAGTAATTTTGCCGCTACTAGCTATTTCAACTTTCAAGTAATTTGCTTTTAGAAACGTTAAGATTTTAGAAGCAGCGTCTGTTGCTGTAAACGCAATATAATAAAGGCTACTGGCCTATAGGCTACCTGACTTGCTGCATCATCACACATAAAATAATCCATTGAAACAAATAGATATCTTACTTGTTCAAATGCTTGGTAGTGTCTATTTTACCACCAAGATACTGGCGGCAACAGATTGGCTGCAGCTATTGTGCCGCCAGTTGAACATTCGGTCTCGTGGCATGACGCAATACAAAGAAAAAGGTCATTTTGCCAGGAACACACTGCCCTACTCGTGGTGTAATGGTTAGGTGATACATATGCCAATGGTTGCTGGTTCGACTCTCACCTTCGCCGATTTCTTTTTTTTGTTGCTTTTTTCCAGGCTCCACTTAGGTGTTACCTTTACGGGTTAGTGTTGTTAGGTTAGGTCTAGGTAGGTTAGAATTAGGGTTAGGTTAGGGTTAGGTTAGTGTTAACTTAGCATTAGGTTACAGATAGGTTAGGTTAGCATAGCGTTAGGTTAGTTTAGGGATAGGTTAGGTTAGGATTAGGGTTAGCTTAGGGCTACGGTGAAGGTTAGGGTTACGTTGTAGGTTTATCTTTGACTTATATTTACTTCCTTTCTACCAAGCCTTTTGCTGCTGCCATCCTGGCGGCAAAATAGACACTGCCATGTAGTAAACGTTAAAGGTTGGTAAACCCAAAACTGTAACCGGAGCCTTTGAAATGCTTACAGCACTAACCTGCTATTAATATGCTAACACTAATGCTGAGCCCTAAACCTAATGTTTGAAAAGTTTTGAAAAACAAAGAAAAAGCGGTCCCATGATCAATCAGGGTTTTTTAAGGTGTTTTTTTAGGGACCCGATTCGCGTCCCTAGAATCAGAGAACATTATCATCGGATCCCTAGAATCAGAGAAATCAGGTCCTGACATGTCCATACTGGATACCTTAGCTAACATTTTCCTTAAAAAACACTGAATTGAAACGTGCAACCATTACTAGCCTACCAAAATGGAAGCCGGCAAGGTGAGAGCACATCGGGACAGCAGACCTTAAACATATCTGCTATGAAACCAGTGCTGCTAGAGTGACAAACTCAGCGCTTTATTCCAACCATGTCGCGCAAGGCGTATTTGTAGCCACTGCCTTGAGTCACTGTAGTTGTGTAGGTAATCTGCAAAGAGAAAAACACAGATTGTGCAAGCAAGTTCTGTTTGATGTAATTGTGCGCTTACTGACTGCTTGGTAGTCTGTTCACTTTTTTCTGAGCAAACCACTATGGTAGTAACTTCTTGATCCATGTTAATTAAAACTGTTTTTTGCCACTGTTATGTGCGTTTTTGTTCTGTAGTGCTATGATTGCTGCATGGATTTCCACTTTATAACCTTCACTGTCACTTTTCCCACTCGAATGACTCACTTATTCATCTGTATATCTAAAGCTCTTCACACATTGCTTGCTAACCATTGCAGATTGGCAAGCACACATTGCTTGCTAACCATTGCAGATTGGCAAGCACACATTGCTTGCCAATCTGTGTTAGGTAAATCAGTTAACTCATACTGATGTTGATACTGATGCTCAAGAAACAAGTAGAGCTTCGAAGTATATAATGAGTTATGTTTGCTTCTTTTACGCATTTTGTCAAAACTTTTGTGTCATGCCAAATACAAGAAAAAAAACAAGTGTTAACAGTGTAGATTCAGGATTTGTTCTGACGTTGTATGACAGGTGTATAGGGTTGTCTGTGCTACACAGCTATGGTTTCAGGTATCTTTTATTAACCTTAGTGCATCCTGCTCCCATTCTACCACTTTGTGATTGTTCTTTTGAGCCAATTCTTCTAACCACTGTTTGACTGCACTAGATCTCAGGACACGTGTTGAGCAGCCATTCGATTGTCTTGTCTTCCAGAGCAGTCAGGCTGTGCAGTCCAAGAAGAGGTTGATGGATTGGACAGAGGACAACATGGTCAGTGGTTTGATCTTCTGCACCACACTCACAGGCTGCAGAGGAGGCCATACCCCATTTGTACAGACATGAGCAGAAACGCCTGATGCTGGTGCTGAGGTGGTTTAGCTAGACCCAGGCTCTTCTTGGAAGGGTCGCTCTGGGGGGAGGTACCAGGGTCGGGGATGAAAATGCAGAGTCTTGTGGGGTTGACTGCTCACTCCACATTCCATTGGTGATCTGCCCAAAGCGCCGCACGTATGTTGTTGTCAGAAGAACTACGAAATCTTGTGCAGCGGGTACAAATGGGTGTCTCAATTTGAGGTTCCATGCATTTGCACTTGATGGACAGGTGAGTGTTGAGTGGAGCAGAGGTCCAGGCTCCATGGCACGGCGTGCTAGAGACAGTGTGGCTTCAGTGCGACAAAGCTCAGCAGGTTGGATGCCTGCAAGGATTGGAAGGTTGTCCGCTGGTGTAGGATGCAGGTATCCAGTTCACAATTCACAAGGTGTCATCGTTGGCATGGTCGATAAGGTGGGTGTGAGCACTGCAGCACCAGACAGGAGCGCAGTACTCTGTGGTTAATTGCACTAGGGCTAGGACGGCTGTTCGCAGAGTTGTTGCTGAAACACCCCAACCGGAGCCAGCAAGTCAGGAGCGTGATGCATGGTGTCAGCTTCTTGCGAAGTCACTCAAGGTGTCGGCGATACGTAAGCAACCTGTCCAACGTTGCTCTAAGGCTCGGAGCAGAAGGGCAGGATTTCATTATTGAAGTTGACTTTCATCTCACGTTTCGCTTCCTTGTTGTTTAGGTAGAATCAGAAGGCTGCCGACACCGTTTTTGTAGTGCTGAGCTTTAGCTTCCAAGTCTGGGAGGTATTCTATGATTGCCATGTCCTTGCTCAGCACCTCTTCCACTGCTTGCCGGTCTCCATCAGCATGCATAATTGCTAGATCGTCAGCCTATGCATACTTTCTGGAGATGGTGGCTGGCAGGTCAGAGGTGTAGATGTTGAACAGAAGGGGCTCCAGGACAGATCCCTGTGGGACGCTTAAGGCATCATAACCTGCTCTTTTGGCCATTTCTGGTGGGAAGGGTAAAGCTGCGATTGGCCACCATCTCCATGATCATGTGGACCATGTGTCTATCAGGCAGCAATCGCAGCAGCTTGCAGGTGAGGCTGCGGTGCCATACGGTGTCGTA
>JGI24022J15233_10007563_pt1 | contig 11987 bp, 6 predicted proteins | sample Ectturendosymbi2_FD_15233 | JGI IMG/M metagenome (IMG submission 15233)
AATAGCGTTATTCATTTTCCCTCTAGTAAATACTTGATGAGGCAACCTGAGTTTGGCGAAAACATTTGAAATAAACCTAGTTTTAATTATGAATGACTATTTAATGTGTGCAAAAAATAACGGTTCCATTAAAAAGTAAAAGAAAATACTAACAGCTAAGCCATTTGCAAAGTAACAGAAGTGACAATTTAGTTCAAGTGAAGTAAGCCTCATGATGTTCTTGTGGTGAAAATTTGATGTTCTTGTGACATCAGTCTCACAGATTGGCGTCGTAATTTCTGAGATCTCACCTAACAAATTAAAAGTTGCAAAAAGTCCGAAAAGATGGAAAGTGTAATAACTTTTGTGGAAGTTTGAGGTTTCTACAGTTCTTGCTTGTTTTGAAAAATTAAAAAGTAGGTTTAAAGTTATTGGGAGATCTGCAATCACTTCATACATTTCTTTACTGTTAATAGAGAAAATAATTTTGAACCTTCTCTGGGGTGTTCAAAACTTTCTCTAATAATGTTTGTTCTCCTTTAATCGGTGCTCTGTTAAGTGGTTTTCAGTTTCCACTATTGCCATTTTCCAGATGTAAAGTATATAGGTATAGGCAGGTGTTTTGTTTTTGGATTAAACAGTTGAATTTGGGCTATTTATTTCAGAATGGTTTGTCTGTAACTAAGCTAAATATTACGAATCAAAGACCAAGAGGCTTAGGCCGAAAATATTAAGTGGAAGCCAAAAGAGACCTAAAGCTAAGGCAAAAATAAACCGAAGCAGAAAAAATAAAGGTGCGTTCAACAAGTATTTTAACCATTGAGAGTATACCCCAAATGCCAAACCACAATGAAAATGGCGACAACGTGGGCAGCCAGTCTGGTCATGTTACGCCAGTTAAACAAAGTGGAAGTTTATGTACGGGAAGTGATATACGAGTCGTTTGGAAAGTGCTAATTCTGACAAAGAAGGAACCTCGTCGGATAATGCATCTGATGAGGCATGCGCGAAAGAAAATTCAAAATTTGGATGAAAAATGATCCTACTACTTAGCCAGGTGTCATGAGTCGGAATATTAGTGGCTAACCAGGACAATTTAGTCCAAATAGGACCACCTGCAATCATACTAGTTTTCGCCAGAAACGAGAGTGATGGGACACGGTTTTTGAAATTTCGCTGCAAAAGAATACCACCAAATGGTGAAGCAGTAGGTCATCCATGGCTAATATTCCTGGACTGGAAACATGGAATATTTTTCTACTGCTACTAACGTTTCATCTCTGGATATGCACTAGCACCAGGGGTGTAACAAGGGGGCGCGTTTCTCCGTGCGCCGAATCACTATGGGGACGCATAGTGCGCCGAATCACTATGGGGACGCATATATTAACATCACCGATTTTCATCATTGTGCCTTGATCTGGGCCCAGTTAACCACTGTGCAAACCGGACAAATTCCCGGGGCCTCACGCTTGAATATCGAAACGCTCCTTTAGTGGTTTTCATGTTTTTAAGCTGTTCACCACGCGTCAAAATTGTAGAGCATTTTGATTACTGCGTTTAGAATATACGTTAAGGAAACTGACAACTTTGGCATTTAACGTTTGTGATTGACTCAAAAAGAATTGAACCAAACAGCACCACGTTTCATGATCTAAGAATCAAAATCAGTGCATCGAAGGGCGTCCACAGAAATTTTTCCAGGAGGGGCAACATCGAAAATTTGCTTATTCTTTTCAGATTGCTGACGATGCAATGCAAATAGACGTTCACAAAACGCTTTGTCCTTTCTACCCAATTAGTCTGTGCTGGTTGAACCTCAATTCTCAATCTTTTGTTTGAAATGTTTTCTGCACTTCGGTTATCGGAAATATTTTTTCTTTTCATAAACTCCCATTACACATTAAATAAGTCATAGGCTACTTTAAGAATAATCAAGGCCAGACCAACATGAGCGGTGAAAAAATAAGAAAGTTAGGCACTCTCACAAAACTGTTTCAAGCAAGAAGTAGAGCTATATGTTAACAAGACTATCGGACAACTTACTTAGAACACCACGCAAGCTTTAAAAAAGCTGAGCAGATGACTTACGACAACTCGTCACAGCAAATATAGCTTTGAACTTAGTGCTCACTAAGAAGTCAGAACTAAACCTTAGCGATGAAGACGTATTCCACAAGTCTGCATGGACGTATTCTAACAAGCCACGTATTTTTATACTGTGCGAAAAGAAGCCTGCATAAGCGTCGTTTGATTAAGCTATTCACTCGGGAACGTTGATCACAGTCTCACACTAACAATGGATTTTTGCAAACTTGTGGAAGCACTGCTACAGATTTACTCAAGATTCTCTTCACACAGTATAAATCTATACGTCGCTTACCGCTATCAGCAGTGTCACTGTCTCGCTGCATTACCTGCCACATGTCTGTATTCATCAGTCACATGCAGGGCTCCCATTCAGTGATTTCAAACAAACCCAGATTGCACATAAAAAAAACATATTCGAACAACAAAAACCCAGAAAGCTTGTGTCACGAACAAAAACATATGAGTGCACTTATTCGAATTGAAAGGATAACTAATCGAATACTGAGTTAATTATAGTTCTTCTGCCAAATTTTTTTCTGCAACGCAAATACATTTGGACGACCTTTTTGTTGCTCAAGTGGTTTTTCAAAACGCTGATAACATACTCCGTTGATGATATCTCTCACTAATTGCAAGAGTGCATTTTAAACCAAGAAATTATATGCAATCTTGAACTGCAAGGGTACCTAAAATCCCACAAAAAATATAATCCTAGTGCCCTCTTCCTCTAATTGAAATTTGTTTTTTTAATTTGAATGCATATAAGGAAACATCGAAATCAAATGATCAGTCCTAACGCTTGTTTCATCATTTTCTTCAATTGGCAACAGAGACAATAACATTTAATTATATATAACCCCGACAATGATCTGCGCCGTCATGAAAGTTTTAGTAGTTAACTTTTTTTCAAAAAGCACACATTGACAGAGTGACAGAGACCAGAGTCACTTCAGTAAGTTCGTTACCAAGTGTTCTTCGCTATCTAACGCCTTTGCAACTAATGTATAATGCGCTGACGTTACAATTAGTTGCGAAGTGCTTGTCGTGAGCGTGAGGGTGTCAATCTTAGATCAAACAAAGTGCTGTTGTCCACTAGGTCACGGAACAGTTAAAGGTGTAACTATACTGTAAAGCTCCAATCGCAAAACTTCAGTCAAGTAGTACGGTTCAAGTTGCTTTTGCGTGATATTTCGTTGAGAACATTTTTTCTAAACGGTGTACTTTTTGATCTGCGAAAGAGTGTAAACATATCTTTCCTCAATACATATGCGAATGGACGATTTGTGCAGTGAAGATGTTGATTTAGTCGAAACTGCAACCTCCAAGACTGATACTTGGTCCAAACGTCAAAACCGACATTGAGCCATAAAACCCGAGGAACAGACCGACACCGAGACTCGAGACTTGAACATTTCTCGAGACTTCGTGCAGTGAGTCTACAGTATGACAACAAAGATTGTTGTGTAATGTCACGGCAACAAATATATTGTTTTTTTGTGATACAACTTTCTGTTTGAATTAATTACGTACGAACTGCCATACACGGTCACCCCCAATCATCTCTGAAGTGCTAAATCGTATCAGTTTTGACGTTTTTACCAGTGCTTTTGAGGTTTCATCGAGGGCTTTTGAAACGCTACACAGTTGCGCTAAGCATTTAGGGGGCCTCGCGGTCACGACGTTGCCCGGGGCCTCGCGTTCATTTAATCCCGCCCTGGCCTTGATGCACGCCTCAAAAATTTCTATACACCACTGAGTGGGGCCCCGCAAAAGTGTTTCCAATCGGGCCTTGTACTTGCTAACGCCGGCCCTGCGCACAACAGTGATCTTCGCATTGGCTTGATCTCCACAATATCACCACCTGTCTGTGAGCGAAGCATCACAATAGTATTTTGACGATATAACTAAAGGTCGCTTCATAGTCTATTTCAAATTGCACTGCTTGAACTGCTTCTTCCGGAGGCAGAGTCAAAGAACTTTTAAAATCTCAAAATTTTTAAAAATCTCTGACTCCGAGTCTGACTTAGGGAGTATAAATATCCAGACTCCGATTCCGACTCCTTTCAAAAAGCAAAATCATCGACTCCAACTCCCAAACCTTAATTCAAATTGATTTGTTCGGGTTCTTTTGGTTAAAGAGGTGATCTTAACTTGGCGTCCGTGAACCCCTAAGGCAGTGGTTCTTAACCGGGGGCCGCGCCCCTCAGGGGGCACAAGAAATTTCCAGGGGGCGCGAGCCCTTACATGCTCTACAACATGGAACGTTTTTGAACGGAAATGTGTCTCTTCCAAACGTTACGCCAGTGCTAATTTTACGCCGCTACATGTTATTTGGTTTAGTTCCTGCAGAGATGAAAGTCGTGGTTAAGTTCCTGGAAATTTTGCGAAAATTCGAGCCTGCATACAAACATATCAGGGGTGCAACTAGGGGTCTGTTTAGTCTGCATGCCAAGTCCCTTTAACAATAACATCTGTTCCGTTCTCCCATTTGAGAACAGCATGGTGCACCTAAAATTTTAACGTAGCAGGCTGCATCCCAGAGTGGCTAGCCTAATTCCAGATAAACATGGATGCATACACTTGCTCGAAGCGTGGGATACCGCTATGGCTTTCTGTAATTCGACTAGCTTTCGGCAATGTAGCCGTACACCTGCATGCTTCTAATTTTCTACAGTACTGCCGCCACTGGGTGTAGGAGCAAGCATATTTTTGGGGGTACAAAGGATTTTTGCCCAAATTTTCCCAAAACTTCGTGCAATTTTTGCCGACCATTTTTTTAAATGACCTCCAAAAAATTGTCTTTACTTATATTTCTGCAAACGTTGGGTGCCATTTTTGCCCAGATTTTCAGGGATTTTGCAAAAATTTTCAGGGATTTTGCCCGGATTTTCAATAAATCAAAACTTTTGGGGGTGCCCTTGCACCCCCTTAACCCCCGCCTCCTGCACCACTGACTGCCGCCGTGTTCTGTGACGCGACAATGTATATTTATGAAGATTCAACAGCACTTGTGCCACACTCTTGTTGAATGTGACACGAAGTTTTCAAATGCGGCTTGGCAGCTACAGGCCGCTATACTATATTGACTTCTCGGCCAAAGAAAGATAGTAACTTTGCCTTCTGGCCATCCCAGTGGCGACACTCAGCTGCTTAATCTCGGAAACCGCGTCTTTCACTCACATTAAGCGGCGTGGAGTAAGTGTTTAAGGCTGCAAATAAAAAAAACTTCTATTGGAATATCCGGTTTATGCGCTTAACCGTATTATGTTTTTCACGTATGAATGGTTTTGGTTTGAGATTCTGGAATCTTATGTGAAAACGCGGTTATAGCAGTTTTTAAACTGATATACAATTGGTGTATTTGCCTGTATTCACTCTGCGAAGTTGCGTGCACTGTGCAGTNGCAAAGCTATGCAGAGTGAATAAAAGAAACAAAGAAGTTGCAAAAGTTCGCATAAGCCTAAAACAAGCAACTGCAACAAATTAAGCATGCATATTTGTGAGTACCGGCAATTCTTGCGCAATGTCGCTCAAATGAAAGCGTTTTCCATCTGATGCTGCAAAATTATGTTACACCAAATATTGGCCAAAAATTGTCAAGTAATCAGTGGCCTATAATTTTGGGTGCAGGGTTCTATACAACCTGCCGTGTCGAGCGAGTGTTAGGCGTCATCAGGTTCAATGCAACATTCCTGCCTTTGAGACCTTATTGTGAAAAAATATATGCCACCTTCTCGAACGATACAGAAAGTCTAACAACTTATGGTTGCGCGCTTTGATGCAGACAGATTGCTTATATTCGTCCTTGTTCTTTGAACAATACAACTGCATTTTACTTTGCGACTGAGTGCTCAGAACGTTGCAGCGTTTGTTGGAGGGCGTGTGCATGCCACAATACTTTCGTACTTTACCTGGCCTTGACCAGGGTTGGACTCAGTGTCCTGCTCTGGATACAGTGTTGTACCGAGTGTTACGGATTAGCGAACAGTAGTGTTAAGAAAGTGTCTGTAACCTTGTTGTTCTACCTCCAAACTCGCTATTAATTGTTCTGTTGTGTCTGTTTTTATCCATCTGCATTGTGCAGACTGTGTGTGTTTATACTCTGTGGACTTGGTGTCTGTTACGAAACCTTAAAATAAAAAAAATTAAATAAATTTATCAAGAAATACATTTGTTTTCAAACTTACTTAAAGTAGGGGGGCCGTGAACCAAATGAAAATTACGCAAGGGGAACGTGGTGGAGAAAAGGTTAAAGAACCACTGCCCTAAGGGTCCATCAATTTGGTTTAAGGTGTCCGTGAATGTGATTTAAATGGTTAATATGCTTTGCAGACATCTCGATTAATACAGCGATAATTAAAATCTAATTTCGATAATGTATTGCAACATTTCTTCTTGAGGGATCCGTAACTTTTATTAGGTTGGATTAGGGGTCTGTTACCCACAAATGTTAAAAAAAACGTTAGCTTAATAAAACAAGACTGTTTATGTCAACAGCACGCCCCAGAACAAAACATAAAATGACACCAAGGTGTAGGAGAAGCATGCACATGCTCAGTCTAATCACCAAGCAGGATTCAGCGCCATTGTATGCAATACCTATGAACAGTCGCTATACCAAAACTTGTGTCATCGTTTTTCCTTTAGCCGTTTCATTATTGTGTAGCATCTTTCTTCGTAATAGGAAACACCAGACAAAAATGTGGTGTGCTTATCAGCTCTCGTGAACCTATATACGCCTCTTTCTCCGAAAGAACATTCTTCTGGTTTGTAAGCAAAATAAGTGACACAATTTTGAGCAAAATGAATACATCCGCTTTACGGTTTTGCCTTTACTTTCTTGAACTTGCCTAGTATTTCTCTTTTCAAATTTTTAAAATTGCATTTTCTACTTTCTTTTCATTTCAAGGTTTGTCACCTGTAACTTTTATTCTTTGGAGAAACCCAAAAGTTTTCTTGTTATGTTATCTAGTTGCGGTTTTTCGTGGGAGATTCGAACGCGCAACGACAGCAACACCATTTTCACCAGTGTAACTGGCAAGTAATAATAGAGATTCACGGTTCGACCAGGTTCACTCTATTGTTGCTTGTGCGTAGCTGCCGTTTTTAGCACTTCTTGCCTGCGCCCTTTGGGCATGTGACGCGATGCTCCGTCACAGTGAGAACAAAATAATGTGGAAAGATGTAGCGCTACAAAAACTAGTAAAGTTATGTTCAATAGCAAGCAAGAACACAAGCTATGCGGGGAATAAATTTAATTAAACAATGCAAACAGTCAGCCTATTCCTCACACAATCAAATGTTAAAATAAACCAAAATCGTGAAGAAACGTGAAATCGGTTAGTAGTAGAAACTACTTTCAAATTATGTAATTTCATCAGTAGGACCGCTAGACGAAGAAATACCTGGGCAGCAAATCGTAGGATTGAAAGCAACTTTTACTGAAAGAGAGGCTACTTCAACCACTTTACCTACGGTAGCTTGCCTACGCTACCGAGCTCAAAACACTTCTTTAGCTTAATCTTCATTGGTAAAAACTAAAAATGTGAAAAATCTTTCCCGCATTCTTAAAATAAGATACTTCAAAGCTCGGGACGGCGGAACACGAGACCTTCGAAAGGACATTGACTCCTGTCCTAACACGGAAGGGCTGGTGGTGGCTGTTTTTATGAACAGTGGAATTACCAAATTCTCTGACTCAAACCAAAATAGTTACAGCATGGCAACCAACTTAAAAGGTTAAAGTGGTTAACTCTCCATTTTCTAGCTGAAAAATGCGCCGAACGTCTGAAAGTGAGAATCCTTTTTATGTGATATGCATTTCTGCAATGAAAAAATAAATTGGACAACAGTTTTGAGCTTGCAATTTCCTAGTAGGAAGTTGTCGATGAAATTTTTCGGTGTTTGGAAATTCGCGTAAAATTGAAAACTTTTAAAATCTTGATAAATTGCCAGATACCTCATTGCAGCAATTAATCAAGGAGTCACCTTCAGATATCAGCAGAGAAATGTGAAGTCTCGGTGTCGGTCTGTTCCTCGGCTTTTATGACTCAATGTCGGTTTTGACGTTTGGACCAAGCATCAGTCTTGGAGTTTGCGGTTTCGACTAAATCACTGTCTTCAAGGCAACATCAATTATATTTTGCTTGCTGTGTGCATTTACTCGTGCAACAGAGAATGAGAACACACTCATGCAGAGAAAGCTTCTTTGTGATCAATACCACCGACGTCTTGACCTAAGTTCCGATTTATCGATTGCATTGTTACGGCAGCTGACCCGAGCTTGCGGTCCTTCATTTCTGGAAAATTGCAAATTTGTCATGGTTCACCTTTGTCTTTTGTCTATATTCACAACGATCTTTGTCCCGATCAGCAGACCACTCAACCCAATCTTCTGTTGTAATAGTTACGTTAAGATCTTCTCAGATTGCCAGCAACTTGATGAACCTGAGTGAAACACAAATCTCGACCGATGCAGTTCTGCTTTGCCGAATGCGTGACTTGCAGATGTGGAAGTGTATGTGTGGGTGGTTAAACGCGTGTTTTGGGCAACCGATTATTGATTGCAAAGACTTCGCAATCAATGGCCAAAATGCTTTGACAAAAGAATTATTCCGGGGAAGTACAAGACTAAAAAATCTCACTACGATTTTCGGAAATACTCAAGGTTCGAATCAATGGACATTACGTCTTCGAACATATTCCAACCAAATGCCATTACTTGCTAAACTTTCTTCAAAATTATAATTTCCTTGTAAATTTTGGTCGAGCATATTAAAAAAATGAAATTTGAAAAAAAAATGTATTTGTTGAACAACTATTGCCTTTCTTGCAAAATGAGTTGAAAGTGAGAGATTTCGCAGTTTGAAAAGGAATGTATGGGCCAAATATCTCTGAAATATAATTTATAACTGCCGAGGTTTCTGATGAAGAGTATAGTTTTCAATAAATATACATTTATAATTATGTATGAAGTTGTTCCCGGATCGATTCATTTGCTTACGATAAAACCCATAAAACTTTTTTCTCGCAAAATCGCATATGTCGTATGTTATTTTGCATGCCTTATTATAAACTCTCGCCATATTTATGAAAAGCTACACATATCGCACCTCAATTTCATTTAGTGTGGCAAAATAGCCACATCTAAATTAACTCCATAGTTCAGTAAGCCACTGCTTTCAATGCTATTTTTTATTATTGACAAAAAAGCAGTTAAGAAATACACAAAATTCCTGACCTCCATGTTATTAAATCCATATGACGGCATTTTGACATGTAATGCAGTACGTTCATTTCACCGCACGTTTTTGCTTACTTTTCTTTTTTCAATAGGAACACAGCAAAATATATCCTGCCAGGTATAGGTTTTCGCCGAGACCGCACAATAAAAGTTATTTTTCTGCCTCATNAGATTTCTGCCTGGTCATCAATATCTGCATCATAAATATCAAGAGAAACATCATTGATTAAGACCCAAAATCGCCCTAGTTTTTGCNAAAACGAGAGTGAAAGTAAGATCAAAAGCAAAAACAAGACTTCAGTACAAGCAACGACATTGAACATAAACAGCCAATACACCAATACATAAGCAAGAAAATGGATTGCATTTTAAAATCGACTGAGGATGTAAAACTATGTGAATATACATCTAATAGTCTGATCATTTTTTATACAACGATTAGCAGTATTTTAACGGTAATTATGTCAAAGTTATAAACATGCCCAGAAATTCATTCACTACACAAAACACACTCGAAGTTGTGGTTGCTTTACATAAAACTTAAACGAATAGTAGCCTGATGAACGTTTGTTTGTGTAAAACACCGTAACAGCAGCTGGATAAAAATTTGTCAAAGAATAGCCTCAATTCTTTGAACGCTTGCACTAACGCTTGCAAGCTCTTGAGTTGCATGCAAAAATTTCTTGTTCTTAATGACATTATCCTGGCGTGGTCCATTCCAAAACTTTATTTTGAGGAAATCAATAATACTTGAAGAATAGAGCAGAGGATTTATGGCACTGTTGATTGGTACCATCACTGACGCGAATGCATCAAAGGACCCTTTGTTTTCAACGTAGAACTTGCAGGTGTCTGGATTTGAAAGGTCAGCAGTTTTGATTGTGAACCAGAATGAGATGAAGCAGATTGGAATCCAACAGAGAAAGTCGGTTGCGATGATGAGTACAATCTTTCTCTGCAAACGTCTGTTTTCGCTACTTCTTGCTCCAGACTCACTGCTACGACCAGGATTATTGAAGCACGACAAACACGAACCAACCGTGGTTGTTTTCAAGCAAATGAAAATGTAAGCTATGAACAAGTATACGAATGAAGCAAAATTGTACAGCATTATCAATATGGAGGTGGCAAAATACGGATCTTCCCCTTCGAAGAAATACTTGTTCGTGCAGAGGGTTTGTCGACTGTAGTAGTTTATGCGCCATGCCCCGGAGTTAACCAGTTTCAAATGTCGTGCCACATCGAAATGCATTTTTCCACGGAATTTCGAAGACAACTGAAAACGCTGGTTTGTAATATTTGTGCAATGGAAATCGAGATCATTCAAAAATGTTTTTACTAAATTGGTGGATTGCTCGTACTGCAGCACTATAGGAAATCTTCCCTCCATGCAAGCTCCAATAACCATGAAATCATTATTCTCTGCATTTATCAGAGGTATGCAAGCAATGCAAAACCAAAACAGCCAGCAAACCATAATCGAAAGCAATCCAGCTTTTACATTTACAGGTTTGTATGGCCACAAAACGCTGTATAGCCGAAAAGACGTAATTAAGACCAACACACTCACGGAAATCTCACTTGATATTGTACTTATTACTCCCATTATGTCGCAAAGAGGCCAAAGCGAAAGTACCATCGATCTGCCAGTAGAACCCGGAAATATTACAGCAATTACAGCAACACATGAAAGATGAATTCCGACCAGAAAATCTGCTACAGCAAGGTTGATCAGCATGGTATAATGTATTTTCTGTACTTCAGAAAATAAATCGTATTGTTTTAGCAATATGCTTGAATTGAATGCAATTACAACCAGGTTTCCTACAGTTGCGACCACTGCCATCAACCAAATCACAGTTAAAAGTGAGATTGGACTCACAAGCCCATTTTTAGTATATCTTTTCCAAGCGTTGCCTGAAGTGTAGTTGCAATAGTAATTTTTTTTGAGGTAATGCCTTTGCCACGAAGCATCGCAATCGTCCACTTGCATTTTCATAGCCCAGGGTTGTCTTTCTTTACTTTCTGATGTTACTTTAAAAATGTTGACATCCTGATACCATTCTTCAATGAGACGACCATTTGCTATTTCACAAAGGTGCTGTGAAATGTTGTTGTTTGGACAAACGTAGAAAATGGAGTATTGATGATCGTCATCGGAACGACTCATTTTGATGCAATGTTCCTCACCTCAACCTCCTCCAACTGAAAAAAACAGCTGAAATTAGTTTCGCAATCTTTCGTATCGAAAATGATTACGGCAGCTTTTTGCAAAGATAGAACAAGCAGTGACAAGCCTAGACTTGCAATTGATGTGCAGTTGATTGTATTTATTCAATTTCATACCAGCCCTTCCTCTGGGGAGTGTCGCGGGGACAGCAGCCCTAGCAGGACTCGAAATACCTCACGGTTTTCAGCAATCACCGATAATTCTGCTGGCACCACACCGAGACGGGACCAAGCAAGGTCGGAGATGTAATCAAACCACCTGGTCCTTGGTCGAATTCTGGGCCGCTTTCCCGTGAGCATAGCCAACAGGACTCGCCTTACCATTTTTTTGGTTATTCTAGTTACACCAATCCCGTCACCACGGGGAGCTTTTGGGGGCTTAGCCTCCCCAGACAAAGCTTCAAGCCCTCCCAAATTGAAACAAGAAACACTATAATCAGTTGAG
>JGI24022J15233_10007568_pt1 | contig 11983 bp, 8 predicted proteins | sample Ectturendosymbi2_FD_15233 | JGI IMG/M metagenome (IMG submission 15233)
GTCCTTGAGCGCCAAGAATTGTCCTTGAATTTGCTATCAAAACTCGTTATGTCCTTGATTCTTGAAAAACATCTTGTTGTCCTTGAATATTGACCGGTGTCCTTGAAAATTCTTCAATAGTTCTTAAATTGTTCATTTTTGAACTATTGATTACATTGAACATTCAAGAATCAAGAATAAACAATGTAAATGAACAGAACAATGTGTAGATTTGTTGCATCTTCAGTTCTGTAGTAAACTGTTCAAGCACCATTTGTGTCGTCATAATACGTTTTGTTTAGTCTTCAATTTCGTACGTGGTTAGCTTAGTCTGACTTGCCCGTACGTCAAAGCTTGTTGCAAGGGTGAAATCAGCCATGGGCGTCCGCAGAAATTTTTCCAGGAGTGGTGGAACGTCGACCTTTTGCTTATCTTTTTAGGTTGCTGACGTTGCAATGCAAACGGATATTCATAAAACGCTTTACTGTTTCTAGACCACAATGAAAATGCCCCATGAAAGCAGTCGCATCTATTATGAAATCTTTTTCAAGTGAAGCTGTATACGAGTTTGCCACAAAGGTGCACTTTCTGTCATCCGTTACACCTTTTGCTGAATTGGCGCATATTCACACAAATGAGTCTGAAATGGACCTGAACTATCAATAAATACGTTTGCGGTTCTCTCATTAGTCTCGACTGGTTGAACAGAACTCAGTTCCGAAATCTTTTGTCCGAATTGCTTTCAACACTTCGCCTATCAGAAATGTTTTTTAGTTTCATAAACTTCCTAATATCCATTTTTGAGAATACTTTCTACAAATAAGTCATAATTTGAGAACAATCAACGACCAGATCAATATTAGCGGTGAAAAACCATGAAAGTTAGACACTCTCGCAAAACTGTTTCAAACAATGAGAAATGGATCTGCATCTTGACATGACTATCGGACAAATTACTAACATTAGGACAACACGAAGGCGTAAAAATTGAGTAGATGAATTATGAAAATTCGCCACAGCCAATATATCTTTGCACTTATAGTACTCGCTCAGAAGTCAGAACTAAGCCTTAACGATTAAGACTAATTCTCACAAGCCTTTCATGACGTATTTCTAACAAGCCACATAGTTTCATACTGTGTGAAAAGAAATCTGCATTAGCGCAGCTCGATTAAGCTATTCACTCAGGCACATTGGTCGCACTCACAATCTCACACTATAGTGGATTTTTCAAACATGTTGAAGCACAGCCCTCAAGTTTCGTAACGTTTTGAGTCTGCAGACGAAGGAATGGAGATGAGTGAACATCAAGCTCATCACTGCATCATACTAGAACAGTGAAGGTGTGGAGCTGTGGCTTTGCATCAAGCTTTTTGAGGAAATTTCCTGCTTGGAATTACTTTCAACTTTTTGCGACAATTCGAGCTTGACTTATCATTCAGCAATAATGGTCACAGCAGTGATGCACACAAACAGACCATCTCGCAATTTATTTGCACAAGAAAAGTAGTTTATACTTTTTGTATTAACACATCTTCAGTTCTGGCTTTTGTGCAGTGTGAGTGCCATGCCGGTAAAGAAAATGTTATTGCAAGAATTTAATCAATAATCGGAATCACGATGCAGACTTCAGATTTTCTAGAAATTTTTTATTCTTAGTCCAACTGCTGTGGGCGGAATGCCCGATTCGCGCCTCCAGCGGACACCCATGAAAGAAGCTTACCGTATCTTTTTGAAAAACAAAATGTCCTTGAAAAAATTGCATGCGATCTAGCAACCCTAAGACAAGTCTGCGTCTCCGCGGTAGAAACGCGGCTTTGATGTTGAGGAAGCGGAAGGGCTCTTATGATTCTTGTCGTAAGTACAAGAATGAATGAGAGATTACTTTCGTAGGGGTGCAGAAAGCTCCCTATGGATCCGTAATCAAACTGTGGCACCATTGAAACCAAAGTGTGCAATATGACAAACCATGAATATTCAGAGAAGCATCAGAAATGAGCTCCAGCACAAGCCCAAGCAATTCTTAATCTAGATTTCGAAAAAAGTATAATAATTCTTGTAATTTAGATGCTTACTATGACAACGGAATAGCAATGCCACAAACAAGGTTTGGCTTTTTTCTGAAATTTTCACCTGGCAACCCTGCTGCTGATGGCAGTAAGCCAGGTAGGTTTATACGCCTACTATATGTAAAGAAGCATGAGTGAAAAAGAAGCATTGACGCCAACAAACCACATTTTTTGCAACCAATACTCCCTCTAAAGCGCGCAACTGCGCTGTACCCACAAAGAATTTGCGTAGCGAAATCTCATCTCGCGTATTTGCAACATTGGAAACACACGAAGTTATTTAAATTAAATGTGCACTTTGTTCCTATTTTGATAAGAATGCATATTCATTCTAAAATTCACAAAGTTTGTACCTAATTTAGAACTCTGCTAACTCACTGAGGTGTGCGAACTCTAATTTTTTTGGGTCCAGATTCAAATCTGTTTTGCGAATTTTCAATCCGGGTCCACTCCGGAGGCGCTATCAACATGACACAAGCAATCCGACTCCTGTTTGACTCCGCGTAATTATACAGTACGTGAAGCAAACAAGCAGTAGCGCTTTTTCAGTAAACCCAAAATCCTAATCAAATCCAGCTCCGGCTACAGCAAAGAAAACCTCTTGATGCTGTTGGAGGTACCAGGAGACTGGATCCAAAAAATCCAAAATACAGTCCATCCACACCCCTGTAACTCAGTCTTAAAATATTCATGATCACTAAAACAAACATCTGCCCAGTGTAAAATTTTCTTAGAGGGAAACATTGCATGCAAGTGTTGTCGTAACATTGCGCATTTTGTTCGTGGTGTAGAAAGGGTGAAGCGTTGTGTACGTCCATTTGCGTTGCATCGTCAGCAACCTGATAAGGACATGCAAAATGTCGACTTTTTCCCCCCGTGGAAAAATTTGTATATTCTGAAGTTCAGGAAATCTCTAAAAGGGGACCCATTATTTGTATTTAGCTGGCCAGGGGGGGAGACGCGCACCCCTGTCCCCCCTTCAGTTACTCCACTGTGTTCGATCCACGGCCACTGAATGAATTGCCGTAGTGCTCCTTGGGCAAGAGCGTTCACCACAATCGCCCCTCGCCCCCCAGAAAACAGAAAAGATTTTTAAACATCTTATTAAACGTTTAAACGTTTTAAAAGATGTTTAAAAACGTCTGCTGTTAGCTGGACAGGCAGGGGGAAAATTTCAGGCTTCAGCCTGCCGCTAATTGCCGTCACCAAAAACCAAATTAAAAAAAATTGAAAAATATCACGATCTGGAACCGAATTAAAAATTTTTGTAGCAAGAGTGGAGTCGGAAAAAGTGACTCAGGTGTCCAGAGATATATATTACTTGCGAAATTTCTGGCTTACCTTCATGTGCACATGTACAGAGTAATATTCTACATATCAAACGCGCTGAGAAAACTGATCATTAGAGCTTAGGGTTTGGCGTATGGGTAAGTGTGTCGGCTTAGGGTTATAAAAAGAAAATAATTGAGGTCCAAGTAAATCCAATAGTTTTCAGTGGGCAGTTATTCCCATACTCTAGCTTGTTGTGGGTAACTGACATCTAACCAAAAGTTTGAATTTACACGAAACACATCAGAAAAGTAATCACCAAGCTTTATTCCTTTGCTCTGAGAAGAACAATGACTGACAAGCAATATTAGGTCAGAAATTTCGCAGAGGTCAGAAATTTCGCTTGACACCGGCCACCTCTGATCTCTGGAAGATATGAGCATTGGACTGGACTTGTATTGGACTGGATGCGGACTATTACCAATTTCGTTGAACTTGGATTGGATCCGGACTGCAAAATGCTTCAAAAATTTAGGATCAGGACCGGACTTGGACTGAGTTAATGGAAATGAGTTGCATAATTTTTGACATCAAAAAGCTGTATTTTTTATTTTTTGGACTTAATTTAGACTTGGATTTTGAATTTCTTAAACTTTTTGGACAATGGCTGGACTTGGACTGAGTTTTTTAAAAATGCAGGACTAGATATCAGGAGCGCAAAATGTGACAGTCCGCACATCTTTGATTTCTGGTATGAAAATGAAGAAATGAATGAATGGTCTGTCACGGCCGAGTTGAAATGGATGAATGGTCTGTCACGGCCGAGTTGTTCTGTGATCAAACGGTTGAGTTCTTCTTGCTCTGCCGGTTGTTTCAATTACACCAGTCGTAGGTGCTGCATAATCCTTCCTGTCGTGCAACTGATGATGGACGAAAAGAATGGTGAAACTAATCATAGTAGAGTGAATTGTAGGTGACATCGGTTGCCTTTACTGTAATTGCTTATTTTTTGTTTTCTTGACAGTTGATGTGTGGTAGTTTAGTTACGCCTGAGACTGAGAGCAGGGGTTTCCCTAGTAGTTACGCCTGAGACTGAGAGCAGGGGTCTCCCAACTTTTTTGTGAGGGGTTACCTAAGTAAATTTTAGCTAAAAGCTTCCACATAAGGGTACCCTGTAAAAAGTGGGGCTCTGTGAAGAGCGGAGCTTGGTTGCGGAGGTTTGATGATGTAACTGGAGTCGCTAAAACTGATATTTTGCATTGAGCAATAAGAACTAAACGGTAGTAAAAATAATTTTATTGCAAAAGGTGATACTACAGTACAGTAAAAGAAGTCTATTCTGAAGTTTGATAATGAATTTTTGCTTATTGGAGTTTCACAATGGTTCGGGGACAAAAAAATAGGTTTCAACAGTTGTGAATGTAGGCTATAAAATTTTTAAACATCGCAAACAAACATCCATGTAATTTATTAGATGTTTGGGGAAGCGCATTTTTATTTGTAATAATGAAATATTTTTCATTTGCTTTTTTTCTGTTTATTCTTTTTGCAACGCAACTTTTTTCCACTCTGGTTATGTCATTTCCAACACATGCCTTCTTTATGACGTCACTTCCAGAAATCCTCCCACCGAAAACAAAAACGTTTTTTTTTTCAATTTTGACTACAAGACTTGCTGAATCCGTAGAGGGTTTCAACAGTTCCCTAGCTCAATCGCCTGGTGAGTTATAGGATTGTAAATCTCTGCAAGAAAAGTGGCGTACGCGGGACTGAAAGGGTTAAACAGATTTGTGATGGGGGTGAGTGAAAATAATGCCTTTGCATAATCAGTAAGGTTGAAAATATAAACAATGGTAAAATTTGTTTCACATTAGAAGTTGCTTTGAAATTGAAGTTTGGAACAGCAAGGTCATCAGAAATTGAAAGTGTGTTATTGGAAATGCAAGATCGTGCATGGAGCACTGGTGCAGACACATATATGAGCTTGAAGTGATTTGAGAAGAAGAAATTTTAGTCAAACACAATAAGGTATATCTTCTATAATATTGTAACAACAGTTTCTGTTATAGCATTTAAAAAATCGTTTTTGGGCCCCTGCTCACAGTAAAATATCTGTTTTTTATGACTCTACTTCAAATTACATGACTATATGTATATATATCTTATCTACTAACATGATCTGCTATTAACACATATGAAATATTTCACAAAGCCCCACAGAAGAGTTTTTCACAGTTTCTTATTGCAGGTTTGAGCAAAGAATGATAAAAAGTTACTCTTTTGTCAATACAAAGATTCATTAATCATTTTTACTTAGTGTAGTTGACATAATATAGGTGCAAAAGTGATCTTATTACTTTCAGTCACTTCTTGGAGTGTATAGTTGCTAATCTTATCTTATATATGTCATAATTACTACACTTCATGATTTAATAAAAAATATAATGAAGTCAAAGTTTTGTTGAATGTAAGTTGTGATGCTTTTTATTTAAGCTTTAGTGATGCTTTAAAATAGCACATTTTGTTAAATAAACAAGCACTAATAGGAACCTTCAAAGAATTCAGTTGCAAAGTAGTTCTGATTTTCTTTTTTGCTTTATGTTAGAATGCTTATATATTAAGTTTAGTTAAGGATTAAGATTGAGAATCAGTTGATCCAAGGGTGAAATGAATTAGAGGAGTAATTTCACGGTAGGCAGCTTACACTGAGGTGTTCTACTCCGTTTTCTCTCCCTGTAGTTTATAAGCATATAATCAAATGAAAAAAAAATCTTTTTATAAAAAAAGAAAAATATATTCTTGGAGGAATGCTGAAAGAAAAATATGCTCAATAATGTAGATGTAAAAATCATCAAATCGGAAGGTTTACACTGTACCTTTTAACCCTTTACGTCCCGTGCAAACCACTATAGTGGCTGGCACTTTTTTGGCCATAACTCGCCAGCCGCTAGAGCTAGAGAACTGTTCAAACCCAAAAGAGTGCCGGCCCCGATCTTGGCCATTACAGGAAATAAAGGGTTAAAGTAGTGTGTGCCTGATCCTGATGATTTGTGTGTCAAACATCAATTAGCCTAGTGTAGTTAATAGATATATAGATTTGTCCTTGTCATTTTTCTTGGTTTTGCTTAATAATGTGTTTCATACAGTGGATATTGCTGGTATTAAGTAGTTGATTTAACTATTAAGTATGTTGATCTATAGTGGTGAAATTTTAAGTATCAAGTATGGCACAGTATGTATTGTGCATAATTTATGGCATCATAAATATGTAGTCGTGTATGCTAATATGTATGTATTTTGTAGCTAAGTCTATTAACTTTTGCTTTATTTTTTTATGTAGACACACCTAGGAACATTTTATGCATGATAAAATCTATGTAGTACTTAAAAGCTAGTACATGACAAAGCACATTTTGTTAAAAATATGTTTAGTTCTAATATTTGTTCATATAGTTAGGCCAGTGGCCTCATCCTACATGCATAATGAACTATATTTTTTGGTGTAATATTTTAGTTAAAGTTTGGTTAGTTTGTTAAAACTGTTTTNCCTAGATTTTATAGACTTTGTTATGAATAATGCAATGAATGTAAAGTAATCTCTAATTAGGTCTTACTAGCAAATTATTATTTTTAGAAATATGAATCATGTTATTACAGCCTTAAGAGTAAATCATGTTATAGGTAATGCTTTTGCAGGTAGTAAACAAATTTGAAGATCAAAATTTACAAGTAAAGGCCTGTTTGTGCAAATTATTCATGTGACTCCAATAGTCATGTCTCTACCACATGCTGCTTCGAAAGATGACCTCAAAGAAGAATTGGATTTGGTTCCTACAAAAATGTGTTCGGTTGAGCCAGATCCTGCATTATTCCTAACTCCAGAAAAGCCACCATCCTTGCTGAAAAGGGAGAAACAAAAATTGTCCAATTTGAGTACTGAGCAAAAGTGTAGTGCAAAAAACAGGGTGCGGTTCAATCTTCCTGACTTGAGTAGTAACACATCTTCTGAGTCATTTGTAGCATCTAGCCACAACACTGCAACTGATGTTTCATCAGCTAGTACAGAGTTTGAAGAAAGCTCATCAAATACAGTTTCTGATAACACTGCTGATTTCTCAATTAAGGCTGCTTTGTACACACAAAGAAATCCTTTGGCTGACATAACATATGAATCCAACCACAATTTTGACACGTCAGCAAGCAGTATAACAGATGGTACAAGTGCCTCCACGTTTTCTGAATTACCTTCAACAGATGTGGTAACAAACAGAGCATGTGAGCCCAAAGTAGTTGATTTGCGTGCATCAACTAAAAAAAATAATGTAACACCATGTAATATCATTGATATTGCTGCAAATCGGTCTGTTCCAGTATATAAGACCAAGCTGCTAAAGACATACGGACATAGGAAGAAAACCCCTGCTCAAGCAAAAATAGATGATATAACTATTATAGAAGATAAAGGCAGTGAAATACAAGAAGGTGAATCCTCAGCTTCATTTTTGAAAAAGAAGTCTGGTCTTCAAAGACATGAACATTCTGTGCAGTACCTTCAACTGAAAGACAAATTGGAGCAGGCTCTGGATGAGCCAAAATACAATTCCTCGTTGTTTGCTGGTCAGCAGTTGCAGGTGAAATATATATTATTATGTGTAAATATTTCCTATGTTGTTTGAATTGGTGTTTGCTCACTTGCACAAGTACAGTGCTGTTGATATTCAGCACTATATTCTCCCTGTATAAATTTGCAACTTTATCATTTAATTCACTGGCAATTGAAAAGCTCAGACATTAAATATGAAGCTTTTATTCATCTCCTGTGTTTGAAAGAGTGACCTTTTTCTTTTGTGAATGTCAGTAGTTCATTTGTCGTGAAAGATGAGTCATTTGATGCCATGGCAGCAGTGAAGAAAAAAATTAAAGAAGATGACGAATTACAGGTAAGTTTGAAGTATATATTTGAAGAAACCTGTGTTGGTTTCACACCACACAAAAAAGGCTACCACATACAGAGCACATGTGACAAAATAACAAAAAAATTTCCCAAAGAAACTCTGTGCATTGTCGGTATTGTGTAAGAACACTTAAAAGGTTTGCAATTACAGAAGAATGATTAAAAATATTCTTCACTTTGCTAACTGCTTGAAATTTTAATAAATTGGGTGAAATAAATCTCTTTGGCCCTACTTATGAAGAAGGTTTAATTTGTTTTAGTAAAATCCATGTATAGAACAAACATACACCTGAAAGCTGCAAATTAAGATGTTGCTAAATTAGGCGTGGGCATATCACATCCCCATACGCTACTGGTTCTTAACCTAGGGTGTGTGAACCCCTAAGAGACCCCTGAAGGTTATTTAAGGGGTCCATGTATGTGATTTAAAGGATTAACAGGCTTTGCAGACATTGTGTTACTACGATGATGATTAAGACCTAATTTCAATTAATAATTGCCACGTTTCTTTTTAAGGGGTCTGTGACCAAGGCTGGATTTACGTACAGACTACATAGGCTTAATCCTACGGCCTCAAGATCCAAGGGGGCCTCCAACAAACTGTGGTATGCACGGAGTCAATGGCCGGTAAATGATCATTTAGATTAAACTTCCTCAAAATTTATGTCTTAATTATTATTCACGAAATTTAGTTTTATTAAACTTCCGTGGTGATAACGCCAGAGTCTTCCAACGAGTTTCCATGAATCTCAACATGATGGTTGGTCAAGTCGCATGCCAACTATTGTGTCAATATACTCAAGCACGTTGGCTGCGTTTGCTGGATCGTACCGATTGCTACGTGTGATTCTATCAAAAGAACTTGTGGCTGTTCATGTTTGAAATGCACCTGATCAGTAGCATAACTGATGGGTGGCAGGGGTGCAAATCGCCTTCCTGCCAAGCTAAATGTAAAAACCGAGCCCCTACCTAGTTTGTATTTTGGCATTTACTATTCTTTTGGCTTCAGTAGAATGTTGTTTTTTTTGCTTTTTTTGGAGTGTTTTTCTGTTATTTCGGGTCTTTGTATAGCCGTTTAATACCGGATTTGCTATTGTTTTTCAACTATTTTCTGAGTGTTAGCCAGTGGACTCCCTTTAGCTGAGTTTCCCCTTGGCTCAAACCCAGAACCGTCACCAGGAAGTCGTCAATAGGGGGTTTTACGGTTGTGCAGGGAGGGATTGACATTCAAATTTAACAAAAATGCTATTGATTTACAATGTTTTATATTTAAATTTGGGAGGGCTTGGAGCTTTGTTTGGGGGGATAAGCCCACGAAAGCGGCTAAGTTTCACCATGGCTCAAAGCTCTAGTCACGTTACTGCACCTGATCAAAGCAAAGTTGTCCTGCAGATAAGAGCTGTGTGCAAGGCTAGCAGCAGTATTCTACAATAAAAGCATAGTTGTTTCTTAGGTGAATGAGCAATACAGTAGTTTTGTCAGCGTTTGTATCGCGTAAAGCTCGATTGGTATTTCTAGATGCGTTTTTTTTCGATTTGAATTTTCTTCAGTAAAGTCATTCAGGAGTCAGATTGCTATTGAGTACTTGCGCAAGTTTGTACTGCTCCCATGCTAAGCAAATCAGAGAAGATTTGATGAGCTTGAATAGCAAGCAAAAGCCACTTTGCCAAGTGGGAACCACAGAACTCTTCCCCAACGAGACTGGGAAACAGCAAACAAAAGACAAATGCGCGTTTGGGTCTGATGCCTTGGATTAGTGGTTCTTAGTTTATCCAACCACGCGAAGCCTTATTTCTTAGCTTGGTGGTCACTAACTGCTCAGGCGAAAGATGCTTTTCAAGATTCAAAAGAATTAACAATTAATTAAAGGGCCGCAATGTTCCAGACATGGGGTGATTACAGCACAAATGTAATCGATTACGATTACTTGCCACCTGCACGATTGCGCATAAACGAAATCACAAGGTAATCGATTACGATTACATTGAAAGTAATAACGATTACAATTGTCCTGAAGCATCCTCAGAGAGAAAGCAAAACCCATTTGCATAGTTTTATGTAAGTATATTTTCAAACAACATACGATATGAATCAATGCAATAAACGAACATACTCATCTGTAAGGAGCAAGCACCGGAAAAAAGAAAAGAAAACGTTGATTGTTTACTGAGATGTTCGTGCAGTCAACTAACCAGTGGCGTAACTAGAGGTTTGAGCTAGAGGATAAACTTAGCTGAAAGAGGCCCACTGGTCACAGCTGTAAGCGACCAGGGTGAAGATTTCCTTCTAGTCATTGTAATGAAAATCATGGCCAAAGAAAACGATACAAAATTCCTTCTAGTCAGCACTCAGAAAAAAACTTGAGAAATGATAGTAATTCCAGGTGTGGATGGCTATACAGTACTAAAACCCCAAATCAACGGAAAATACTCCGAAAGACGCAAAAAGACGACACCGTACTAAAAACCTATAAAAAGAATACTAAAACCGAAATACAAGCTAAGTGGGGGATGCGGTTTTTACATTTCGTTGGCCAGGGGAGTCAAATCGCCCCTCTTCCCTCCCGTCAATTACTCCACTGCAACAATCTCTTTAAAACAGTGCTTTCTCAACCTTTTTGATGTCGCGGCCCACTTTTCGCCGAGACTTTGATTTTGGGCCCACTTCACAAAAAATTGTTTCAGAACTCATGACTAGGCGTAATTATAGCGATGAAAAAAATAATATTTAAGTTATCTCGGAACATTTCGCGGCCCACCGGTTAAAAAGCGCTGCTTTAATATATTAATTACTTAAAAATTAATCAATGGTTAAAAATATTTGTTACAGTCAGTAAACATCAACACTTCAAATCTTTTATATGACAAACGAGGTCTATAGGGCTGAAACATTTGTCCAGCAACGCTGAAAATGCGTTTGTTAGTAATTTCGAAATTGCTAACTATTTCTTCTAACTGTGGGTTACGATCGTTTGAAAGCCAACATAGCATTGTGCAGCTTTTAATTTGAAATGAAATGAACAGTAATGCCAATATAGCTGAGCATCTGTCAATTGGACCAATAGTCAATGGTTAACAAAACTCCACAGGTTTCGTTGAGCTTGTTCTTACCAGTGGATCACGGTTGACATGCACGGTTAACATCAGTATTGTGGAGAGGTACTTTCGACTTGGATTAAAGTACCTCATTCCTCTGAAAGAAAGTTAGTTTACTGTGTGCAAATTAATGTACTAATTATATACATAGCCTAGTCCAGCACTTACATTCATAAGTTCACTCTGAATATATATAAATGAAATGAACACCTCTCCTCGTAACGTCCCGCTATTCTGTTGCCGAAACACAGTGGTGAAAGTAGAATGATTTTCTTACCGGAACGATCCAGTATTTGTCAATACCCTCCCAAAATCTCAGCCATAAATGTAAATAAGCAATCAAGAGCAGGTCTACTTTTGGCCCACCCTGTATCGTACATTTTAAAAATACAAAAAACGTAGGGTACATTCTGAAAACCACCATCTCAAAATCAACCAAAAAGCGTTAGGTTATAGGCTACTTAACGGCAACTTGCACTATCTCCGAAAGTGGTTCAGGCAATGCAACTTGAGTAATCTAAATTTAACACCTCATACTATAGCCTACTTGCTAATATTGTATTTGCAATCTACATACCCTAAAATAGCAAACCTGATACAAATACTTTACATCGTTT
>JGI24022J15233_10007574_pt1 | contig 11979 bp, 5 predicted proteins | sample Ectturendosymbi2_FD_15233 | JGI IMG/M metagenome (IMG submission 15233)
CCCCAAAAAGCCTTACGTACACTTTTGGGATTTGCGTGGTCAGAGTTGTTGATTCACAAAACGCAACAGTGACGTCACCGCGAAAGCAAACAACACAGCACGCGCGCGGTAAAGCGCGGGCGAGCATGAAAAACACGCCTGAACATTTCGACGAAATTAAAATTCCTGTCGAATGAGGAGAATGACACCGGTTCGCGGGCTGCACCGGCGTCAGGCGGTTTAACTTGCGGTTCTCGGAATGTGGTCGAGTGCCAGTGCACACCGTCGCGCTATGAGCTCTCGCAAAAACTGTACGATGTTCGCTTCTTTTTTCTAAGCGAAATTGATTTTCAACAACAGCAATTTCAGAATTGGTTATTGCTTGACCTAATGCAAAAACCTATTTGCCTTTTTACCCATACATGAGTTCTGACATTAGTCCAGTGTTGCAACCTCTCCGGTGGTGTTGCGTTGATTGTGCGATTCACCACGAACGGGATGTGCGTGAAGAACAACACCATAAATACATGTGGCGCGAACAAGCAATAATAGAGTGATCGTGGCGTGTAATCTCTGGTGATACTAACGATGTCAACGATTGAACGCAACAGTAGCGTACGCAAAGAGTGATCATGGCATGTGAACTCTATTGTTGCTTGCTGCCACGGTGCGAAGCTTTGCACATATGCCGCTCGGGATTTCCGATCGCAACACCAGCAAAAGTAGGTCGGGGAGCACACATATGAAATTCTTGTGCCGTTGTGCAGTAGGCCCAGGTTACTTACGCATGAGCGTACTCTTGCGTGCAAGACCGAACGCTCTCTGTTCACTTTAAGAAGAGCTACATTACTCATAACAAAACTGTGCAACGTATATGCCATTTTAACTCACGCATGAAACTAACGTGCTGGTAACATTGGTGTCAGTGGGGTAACTAGAGGTTTGAGCCAGGGGGAAAGCTTAGCTGAAGGGGCTCCACTGGCCACTGTAAAGGGCCCGCTAGCCAATACTCAGAAAAAAAACTTGAGAAATGATGGTGAATCTGGATGTGGATGGCTATTCTAAAACTGTAAATCATTGGAAAATACTCCGAAAAACGCAAAAAAACAACCTACCGAAAACCGAAATATAATTTAAGTGGGTCGCGGTTTTTACATTTAGTTTGCCAGGGGATCAGTTTGCNCCCCCGCCGCCCGCCATTTACAGAGGGGGAAAAAATGATTTGTCGTTGTTTAAATTGCCGCCAGCTTTCGTTGCATTTTTCCCAAACACAGCATTAACAATTGTCACTGTCATTGAAAAGTAAGTGTCACCAGCGCCATTCGCTGAAAAGGCTCAGCTGTAAAGCACAGTTGTGGACTAAACGGCTGGTCATGCGCCACATCGTCGAAAGTTGTGATGTGCGTGTTCCAAAGATTGCACTTGTGCAGTGTGGGTTGCTTTTCCCCATCCGGGATATCTCGGCGTCATGGAAACGTCCTACTATAGCTGGGCAGTCAAGCAGCAAAGCAACTGCACATGCTGTATTGAGCAGGCTGCAGTGTGCATTCCTCGACTGTGATGTAACAAGACACAAATTAAGATTGGCCGGTTCCTACATTTACCCAGGGCTTGTTTTGAAGAAACATCAGCACGTCAACATATACGCGCGTTTCTTAACAGCACCCTTTACAGAACAAAGCAAGCTCTGCGCCAAAGTCGTTTGCAACAATAACAAAATATTGCCAGGAGCGATGTTTACAGCACCGAGCGATAAACCTGCAACTGGACGGCATCGTTAACGAACACTTGACGCAAGACGTTTCGCGTGCGCATGCTCAAGCGTACGCTGAGCTCCACAACAATCTTTAGATTAGCTTTAAATACAAGACACAGCTGGTCGTCCGTAACATGATCATCCCAATTCATTTGCACAGGCCTGCCAGCGGCAAAGACAAGAGACACACTGAACAACACAAAAAACAATCGTTCCCATTGCAATTCCAATGTATCTCAAACCCCAGTTTGACTCGGCTGCCGGCAAGTACACAAAAACCTAGGATTGTGGGTTCTCATCGGCAAAAAGTTTACTTCTGCTGCTTACAAAAGACGTTTGTGTACACCAGTCGTTGTTGTAAACACAAATCAAAGAAATAAAGTAGAAACAACCTTTGCACGATTTTAATGTCCCGTTCTCGCTGAGCAAGAGACTCGCGGACGACTCTTGAAGCACAAAGCCTTAGAATTTCGATTGAGCACCTTTCATTACCTCGGTATTTCGCATTTTATGGGTCCAGAGCATTTTAAAGGCAGAAAAAGCTTCGTTATCAAATCCATCTCCTTGGTTCAATAAACACTGACTTTACAATTTAATGATTTCTCGCAGCAATAGCAATTGCTGTGGATTTCCATCCATGTGCCCCGGAAGAATATTTTCCAGGGAGGGGTAAATAGTGGATTTTTACAAGTCTGGCCAAAAAGACGTTTTCCGGAGGGTAACAGTGGTGAAATTTCATTTCATCAACCCGAAACTAAAAAAACAACTTTTTTTACTAAAAATTCAATAGGAAAATAATAAATTAAAAATCCAGTGGGGGCCTTGGCTCCACTTGTCACCCCATTCCGACGCCCGTGCTTCCGTCAACACAAGCAAAGCCGGTTAAAGTTTTGATCTTTTTCTCTGCGAAACGAAAATGCAACGCACGGATACATTCAAGGTCGCTTGAGAGTTTTTTGCAGAAACAGTTCGGAACCAGACACCTGGGTTGGTTGATGAGCGGGAGAATCTGACCACAATAAAACTTGCAAACCTAAACTTTAGCGACTGAACAGTTTTCAAAATTATCCGCATCGATCTTATCGACTTCTGTGTTTAGCACAAAACTGAATCTTCTGACTATTGTCCAGCTAATAATTTCCTAACAATTCCACGAGAAAATCCGTGTTAGTCGGAGCTACAAACAAATATGAGTTTAGGAAAATTCAGTCTAACACCTTATTCAAACTTATTATCAAACGCCTCGGTGTTGCGTTTGAGTCTGCCAGAAACAAAGTTGTAATTATAGGCCAGCTACCTCACATCTTGCGTACAAAGCAGATGAATTCATTTCAAGTTTGATACATGTTTTGAAACCAGAAGATTAAAGATTTGAAGAAAATCTGTCAACTTCCCGAAGTGCTGCTACCTAATCATTTCTACTTTTTTTTCGCAGTAATGGATTTACTCATAGGGTTTCGACCAGCTTCATGTCAATTAACAATAATCATTTCAACAACCGAGTCGTTTCTGGCATCCAGGCATTACATCACGAATCGCTCGTCACATTGCTTGACGTAGGGTTCGCGACACTAAAGCTGAATGCACACGGCATGCGCCCTGTGCGTTTTTTGAATGCATGCGTCTGATTTCGTGACATCACGTCCTTTTTTGATGCGTCTGGTATGGTCTGCGTTCGAATAGAACCTGTTTCTATATTGACCCATCAGACTAACTGCTCTGACTTACTTCTACTCAAACGCAGACCATACCAGACGCATCAGAAAAGAACGTGACGTCACGAAATCACACGCCCAAAAGACGCACAGGACGCATGGCGTGTGCATTCAGCTTAACTTGCAAGAAAGATATTTGCTGCTGCACTAGGCTTTCTCCATTTTTTCCGACGACACTTTTTTTGGTACAGAAGTTATTTACATTTTTCCGAATGTTCGAAAGCGCCGCGAGTTTTGTTTTGATGAAATTCGTATTTGCTACATAAACACGTGTGTTCAGGGAAAGCTCTTGGTTCAATTTATCATTTGAAGACAATTTTGCCTCGATGCAAAGTTTGAAGCACAATCGCAGACTGAGTGACAATCTTACAAGACTTGGTTTGCTAGTTTCGGTTTATTTGTTGATCGACCGCATAATAGTCATTGAAATTTTCTCAGTTTTTGGTAGTTCAACGGTTATCTGGTTTCGCGCTTTAAACACGGAGAACAACATTTTAAATCAGCTTGGCACGTTCTAAGGCGAAGTTTACAGCATGCTATGTTTGCTTTGCCTTCAGTGCGATGCTTTTGTTGGGAAGCTGCCATAGTTGCCTCTACAAGTCATGGGATAGTTGCTGCTGTTTCCAAAACGATGGTTTTGGAAAAAAAAGCAGATAAACCTTTGAAAAATCTTTTAGTGTTGGAGATTTAACTGTTATTTTAAGAGACTCATTTACGCCACAATTATAATTGAACTTGATATTTTCACCGTCAATCGTACTCCATAGCACATCTTTTTCAATCAGAGATGATCAATGCTTGAAATAAGCGCTTTGTTTTCAGAAACGGCGGTCGTTAAATTGCGCTTTCAACCATTTGCAGCTCGTACTGCTCAAGTGCGATGTTGGCAGCAAGACCACGTGACTGGTGATTTCGCTACAGCCAAGTTTTAGACGAGCTTTTGGTTTTCAGCATTAAACTTCGCATGTGGGGCAGCATAGCAAGAAATACAATCACCACCACGTAGCTGGCATTAAAGTTTAGAAATATTATTGGTGTCGCAATTTACAGTCCAGCGCACCGGAAGTTAAGTACACATCTGAACCTTGCAAAAAATGTTCTGTGAAAACGTGCATGTGCCGCTAGGAGCTTTTTATTACCAACCACGTCACAAATCGAAGCGTGAATTGTTGCGAACAAGTCTTGACCCTGCGTGAGCTTCGTGTACGAAACATAAAGCATACTTGTCGATTCGGATCGTGAACTGCTCAGAGGTTGCCTCAGCAAAAACCGTAAACAAACAAAGCAGAAGACACACGGCACTCAACACTCAGGACTTCAGAAACTAATGACTTGGAGTTGGTTCGGTGAAGCAATTTACAAAAATAGGCTATTTGATTTGTTCAAAAAATGATTTCAAGTCCAAAAATCTTCTACAGTAATTTTGTAACAGACACCCCATATTGTTTTACTCCTGGTGCACTGACAATCTTTAAAGAAAAACAAAAGCTTTCGTTCTTTGTTTACTGCTAATTTCACTACAAGCCAACAACAATAGACAAAGAGTTAAAATTTGTTCTCAAACAAACAAATTGCTTTAATAATACAGAGATATGTTTGTTACGGCCGCTACTTGTGTCTAATGTCAAAATTGCATATCACAACAAGTCTTACCTGTTTAACTGCAGTGGTCACTTCCACAGCTTCTTCACTTGTTCGGTCCAAAGTTGGCGACGGGCGAATGACCGATGACCGCAAACAAAACTCCTTTTACAGAGTTCGCAGAATGCTACTTATCACAGAACGGCAATCCAGGTGCTCTGTTATCAGCGGGAGCAGCTGAGCTTCCGATTCTTACGTCATAACCTTTTGATTGTCACACATCCGCCTAATACAGAAATCACTATTTTAAGATTGTTCTGCAAATACATGAAAATATGTCGATTGTCGCCAAAAAAGCATTTTTGCACAGGATTTACGTAGCGAAGGCATTCTGCACCAATATTGCATTCTTTTCTTGGCCACTTTGAAATTGATTTCTTGTCTATGGCTTGGTTAGCCATTAGTAAACATTACGTAACAATTTAATTTAGTTTGCTTATTTTTCAGAGAAGCTTCCAAATCGCTGGCCTAGCGACACTCGAAGGCAGTTTGTCAACACCAACGCCTGACCAGCCTACTTTACTCAAACGCAACAGCATAATTATGTCTTTTATTGTGAATTTTCTGACCATTTTCGAAACAGCTGACTTGTTATTGGATTTTTTACTACTACACTGAGCTTCCCTCTCGGCTTTCTCTCCTGAAAAAGTTGAGCTGAAGAAAGCATGGATGCCTGACAGAAATAGCTGCATAAACAACCTACCTACAGTTTCATGAGACTGACAAGTCGGAAAAATGAAGACGCTGAAAAGCAATGCTCTTTTTCACGTCTCGACACAACAGACGAAAGTGCAGACGGCAAGACGCCGCTTCGCGCAATTTCAGTCTGTTTTTCACGTTTCGTTTTCAGTCTGTCATGTTGCTTGTCTTGTCAGGTTGCTCAGGCAAGAGACTGTTTTGATTTTTAGGAAGGTCGCTTCTTCAAAAGCGTGGAGGCCTACTTCGATAACAGACTTGCGAACCTCTGGAAAGTGAGCGGCATTCAGGACTTCCAAATTTTGCTTTTATCCACTGCGTGAGTCATGCGTTCCCTGCAAGGTCTCATAGCAGTTTCATTGCAAAACAGTGAGTAGCACAAGAGCGAGCACGAATTCATTTTTCCTCTGAATTCAACAGCCAGCAAGCGAATGAAAACTGAGAAAATCGAATGCGGTATATGTCAGAAGTGTTTCGCAGAAATAAAGCTTCGAATTTATTTCAAGTCGTATCCTCACAAAGAGGTCATCATCAATCTCTGTCAACATCTTTAACCATTGTCGTTCACCTTGTTGTTCACAAACAGATAAATTTCAAAAGCAGCCGCCGCATGGAAACCATGGAAACCGCATTGCGTTTTAAAGAAATCCTCGCAAACAGAGTAATGAAGCATGCCATGCTTCACGTCTGCAACAAGGCCCGGAGTTGTATGCGTGCAGCAGGTCCAAGCTTGGTCTTTCTCTCATCGTGACTTAACGCTCGCTCCGCTAAGTCTGCGTTGATCCGCTCACAAAGTTTATCCACGCGAACTTTCAGCAGATGCTTAAAACCAGGTTTCTGTTGTACGAAGAAGTTTAACTGTTTTGACAGCGCACCAGCTTGTTCGACGGATTAAACGCCGATCCTCGTTAATCCTGTGCACGTCCTGCACAGCAATGTCGCCCGCCACGCCCTGTCTTGCCAAATGAGACAATCGCTTTATGACTTCACAACCTACACTGGTCATTGCAAATCTGACAGGCTCAATGCCGCGTGCAAACTTTGCCACAGCGAAACATCGGAAAAAAAGTTGAAAGAACACTGCTAAAAACAACTGCAAAATATGGTCAGTGATATTTTGTAGAAAAGTTTTCAAAATTTACGTTGGTACTCAACAAGCCCGCATTCCAAACGTGCTGCTGAACTTATGGCCTTTGCCCGGTAAACTGAAAAGGCAATGCTCCTCTTCTCCGAGTCCGAACCTATCGAAATTCGAAAGGAATCCTTTCACAGCCAAGAATCAGACACTGCAACCTTAATTAAAGTACATATTCCGCCTGCTGAGTAAGTATCATCAGCTTTTCTTCAAAAAGATTTAATGAACGATATCTATTGAAAGCTTTTATTTAAATAGAATACTTTGAATAAGAGCTCAAATTGCCTTCTGAGAAGGCAAAATACAGACTCTTGGAACTGCACAGTGTTTGTTTCTTGGCTGGGTAAGGATTGCTTTCGATAGATGTTGTTCACTAAACTTTTCGACAATTTCGACTTCTAGGAAAGATGTCAGTTACCTGAAAATTACTGGTGTGTGCACAGTGAATATCATGTCAATGCGACCTATGCAATCCAAGCTGAGTACTTTCGATGCCTCAGAAAAATTAGAGCTTGTTTGACTCACATTTCACGTCGCGATGGTATTTTGCTTTCTCCTCCCACCCGCCCACAGTTTTGATGGTCTCTACAGGGGTGTTCTTTTTATTCTTTTTCAGACCCTCTACAGCAGGGTGCAGAACTTGCGGCCGCATGGCGGTGGCCGTTCGATAAAAGTTTATGCGGCTATGCACATGGAATTTAACTTAATATAAGTTATGACACCCGTGCATTAACATAAACTCTTTGTCTAGTGTATGCGGGTACTTAGTAGAAAGACGGTCAAACAGACGTGTGGAAGTAGGCTGGGCTCACTGTGTGGAAGCAGAAAAGAAGCAACGTAAAAAATAAAAATATCATACACACACTGGCGGTCGTAATTCTGAAAAAACAAATGCAGTGCGGACGGAAAATAGCGTAAAGGTTGTGCACCTTGCTCAAAAGGCTTGTAAGAGCCTGCGTCCGAGCATGGAGTTTCACGTTTTATCAGTTCTCGTTTGTTTGTTTCTCTTCGACGGCATAACAGGCGCGCGGAATATTTTACAAGATTGCCAGACTCTTGGCAAAGAGAAACAAGATGTTGAAGAACAAGCAGAAAATTTCAGGCAAAATCTACCAGGAAAAAATGTTAATAAAAGTGACGTAATTAATCAACGCGCTGCTTAATTCAACCAGCGGCGCAGCGGACGTCACAATCATTGCCGTAACGCATGACTAGGAACAGCTGAGGGCGATACTTCTGTCTCGTGCGCGAGCTTATCCGTGCCAGAGCATCAACCTGTTGGACCTGCTCTCTCTCGCGTGCGGTTCATCTCATGAGATCTCAATTTACACTCACGGCGATCTCCGCGCATGACGAGACATTCCAGAGAGGAAAGAAATCACCGGTTTTCAAGGATGAATGAACCTGCAAACAAGAATGTGGTGCAACCTCGTGATAATGTGCAACTGGCAACCGGACTGCTCTCGCTTCCGCAGAAGCAGCAATGTCCTGTACTTTGACTTCTGCTGCTTGTTGTGAAATGACGGTTGTTTGATGTGGACATCATCAGTTTGATAAAAACACCGTGTTACCAACAACAGGACGTATGTTTTTGGGGGGCAGATGCCTCCAGGCCGATTTGCAAAGAAGCACTTGTGTCAGATCAATCGGTGGCTTCAGCCAAGATTTTTTCAAATAAGCAATGCCTCAAAAATACCTGTAAATAAATGAGGTCATGACAATACCGCGCTCCACCCGATCCCGTTTTCGTTGGGTACCTCAATTCTTCAGCATATGCCACACATTTTAAAATCCTTTATTCCGTTTGGCTGAAAAAAGTTTCGTCTGTACTGCAAAATATTGGGAGAGTAGTAGTGAGTGGGTTTATTCGTACATTTTCGTGACTCAAACCACGAAGTAACTAAAATGCATCAAAAAGAACAAAACATTAAAGGGCAGAAAAATTAATTGCAGCTTAATAAAAAATAATCCGAGAAAAACGAATTCTTCAACTTGATGTGAACTAAAAATTTCGGTCACAAAGAATTGGCAAAAAATCTTATGAGTCAACTATTGTTGAATCAACTATGCTTATGAGTCAACGATTCATCCAGCCGTATTGTTGGTATAAATCAATTCTAGGTTGAAGATGTTTCACGTGAAGGGGAAAAGTGACGACAGCAATAATTTGAATGTTAGACAGAAGGTAGTCACACAACTGAGCATCAAATAAAAAACACAGAGGGTGAGAAACATGCCTATGTACAGGGAGGGTGCGGTGGGTACTTGGAAGGGTTAAGGGTACTATAGAAAGAAGAGGCACTGTATAAAAAATTAAAGAAAAATCCAAGAAACGTAAGAATGAAGAATCAACTGACATCTTGGCAAGAGACCAAGACATTTTTGTTTTGTTTTCCACTTGAAAATAAGGCAAGAGACAAAATTATCAGGTATTTCAGACCAAAGATTGGGATCAATGTACGCGCAATAAATAAAGTTGACCTGGGCATGTTTTCATTCTGGGTAATGGCGATTTTGGAAAAAAGTAAGCTTTGTTTGACAATTATGAACTGACACAATGTTACAAAAGTAGTTGTCAATGTGTTCAGGCAGTCCACAATTATGAAAAGACTACATAAGTTTAGCAACCGGCTCTGTCAATAATGTTGCGCAACTATGAATTTAGTTTTGCAAATCAATTTCAAGTCATCTCTTACGAAAGGTCTGGTGTAATGCGAATGCTGAACCGGAGATATTGGAGTCAATTGCATTACTGCAACGTTGGAAAGTATTTCACATGATCGCTGGAACCAGAGAACATCGATATAAGCAAACTTTGATGAAAGCGTAGTCAGATGACAGCTGCTGACATATTTGTATATTGGCCTTTCGATTTGAAACCTTGTCGCTGGCTCGAGCTTGCTGGCAGATGAAACTGGTGGCTGGAAACTGGGAACGTGACGGAGAAACCTCGTTTCACTTACTTGAAATTTTATTTTGTAAATTATTGGTAATTTTTGTCATAGTTTTTTTCTTTGTGTAGTTATTTTTATGCGTGTAGCAGCAAAATGGTCAAAAAGAATTTTTCTCTGAATGAACATTTTCAAGAACCCGTGAAATTGCCTAAAAATCTGACGATACGCTCCAGTTCCAAGCATGCCATGTAAGGTTTTCAGTTGAATACGGTGCTGTTGCCTGAAATAGAACGATCGCAACTTCACGATAACTACATGAAAGACTCCGATGTTTACCCATCCCTTAGAACTTGCTGATGCACATTTGGCAGATATCCGAGCTGGCCGGCTGTATCCTGTCTTCCAAGCCTGTCTGCTTTGCATCAAAACAATGAGGCTGGATTAGACCCGCGCCCGAGTGGCGCTCCTGAAACTTGTACAGCACAGGCGTGATTCCATGTTAAACGGCAAACACTACCTTTCACCGCAACATTGGTGGTCGGCGAAGCCTCATCCTCTTCCAGGGTTTAACCGCCCTGGCGCAACTGCTGAGCGACATTTTCATAAAACCTTCGGGAATCATTCCTCTGCACGTGAGTGGCTGCCGTCGGAGTTTTCAACGGTCTTGCAGCAAACGCAAGCTCTGCTGCATGATGTCTCCAAAAACATAGGCTTCATTTCTTTGAGAAATTGTTTGGTGTCAAGTTATTCAAATAACTATCCGCTTGCAACAGACAAATCCCAGCCAGCGCACTGTAATCTGATGCAGCGTACTAAGCACCGCGAACAAAATTTTCAGCTGAATGAATTAGAATACTGCATTTGTCGACATTAACAACTAATCTTAGTTCAGCAGCTGTTGTCTTCTAGCACAGTACACGCTAGAGAACTTCTTAAACTTTTGTGCTATCTGTGTTATTTACATAAACACTCTATCCCCTATTTGAGGCCTTTGCCCTTCCCCCTGTAACGGGGGTGAGGTGCGCTGGAGTGGGTAGGCGGACAAAACAAGCTAGAGAACTTATTAAACTTTTTCATATAAATATAGACAGGAACTACTTGCAAAGTTTTTGAAGCGGTTAGGAGGGCGGTCTTTTCAACCTTTTCTATTTACCATCAGCCGATTATAAATATATGCAGTGGGAAATACAGGTGCAAGCAGCACTCACCAGGACACAAGCACACATAAACATAAAATCACGCAACACTTGAATTTATGCGTGCGCTGGTTCCAAACAAGTTATAGCGCACAAAACACCGGCCTACATCTCATACGCATAACACAATGTAAAATCGTTCGTGACCTGCAATCTTCACTTGCCTGTCGAGCCAATAAGCACCTTGCATGTGATCGTGCGCTCTGCAACTTGCTAGACGATAATTCTGTAAATGATGTAATGACGCCATGGAATTTAAAGGTGTAGTGTGGTTCTTCGCTTTAGCCACTTACCGAGAAAGAGCGAAAGATAAATATACCCCGAGGTGGTGGACGCAACGAATGAGAACCATCGACAACGCTCGATGTCAACGGAAATTACATTGCATGCGATATGTAATTGTTAGCTGCGCTGTAGTTGCACTCTTGCCATGCTGCTTGATGTGAGGCCTAAATGTTAGTCACGTGAAACAAATTGCATAATTACCTCAGCCTCAAACTTTTATGCTACCGCTGCTGGCGACGTGCTGAGAATTGTTGCAATAATTCTGTGTCGAATTCAACTGAAACGCTTCGGATGAGCTTTTTTAACCGACTTGTGGAGATCCATTTGCTTTCAACCAAAGCGTTTTAAATATTGCTGTTTTTTGCAACCTAGAAGGGAAGCTATTAACGTACCTGTAAAACGACCGCGCCGCGAAAATATAGCTGCAAAATGTCTTTGCGCAGTGAAGTGAACTTTCGCACAAAAAGCAGAGGCGGTAAACGCTTTAGTTCTGGCAAAGCTGGGTGGCGCCAGTTCCGCCAGCCTCCAATTTAAATGTTTATGTACTAGATCAGTGCTTCCCGACCTGGGGACCACGAGGGTGAAACAATGAGTTAAAAGGCCTCCCGTTGTTCGATAACAGTGGTCAACCGCATTTTGGCAGGGGGTAGCATTTGCATTACAAATATTATTTCAGTCGGAT
>JGI24022J15233_10007579_pt1 | contig 11976 bp, 8 predicted proteins | sample Ectturendosymbi2_FD_15233 | JGI IMG/M metagenome (IMG submission 15233)
ATAGAGACATTGCATTTGATGTGTGAATGTGCAAACATCATTAACTGACTATGACATGTGAACAATGATATAAAATTGCGGATACCAAATTGCAAAGTAAAGCTTATGAGCAGTGGAATTAAATAGTTAAGTGGAATGGATGTCAAGACAAGTCTCAAACACAAGTAACAAGTGAAAGTCAGTCAAGTGAAACGGACTGAACGCTGAAGGAAAGAAATGGACTGGATGCTGAAAAAAAAAGATCCAGTATAAATGTCTGAATAAAAGAAAAACAATGAAAATGAAGATGATGATGGATTCATACTATATGCTTGAGAAGAAGAAAATAATTATGACAACCCTACAACAGAAAAGATGTAACAAGGCATGAATCATGCAGATATCAGAAACAAGCAAAGGCATGATCAAGTTATGAAAGCTGATGAATTTATGGCAGAATTATTTGAGACAAACACTATGAAAATGACTAAAGATGATATGGAATTAATTTATGAATTTGTGGGAGTGTTAATCCTTCAAAAGAAATTCTTCACATGTCATAAAAAGTGCTATAGAATGTTGTATATGTATGTATATTCATTTATGTGTAAAGATGTATGGGGAATTGCAATGAAATCAGTAGGATGACGCAATCAGAGCGGCCATGTAACTCACAAGTAAGAGCTGCAGTGTAGCAGTGACAAACAAACCAAATGGTCACGGTGTGACCATAATAAATAAGTGGGGTGGTCACAGTGTGACCATGATAAACAAACTAAGTGGTCACGGTGTGACCATAATAAACAAATGGGATGGTCGCGGTGTGACCATGATAAACAAACCAAGTGGTCACAGTGTGACCATAATGAATAAAGTAGGAATAAAATGACAATAAAAGAGGGCGCATTGTGAAGGAATATTCATTCTAGATTTGACTGTGGTAGTGAAAGGTTCTTATGTAGAAATGTATTCTGAACAAAGAGTAAGCTTTTGCCTACAAAACTGTAAGTACAATTTGTTGTTATACATTATTGGTAAACATAATTCTGACTTTGATAATTTCATAAGCTATGAAAATGTAGTAATGGCGAAGCTCTTGTCAAAATTTTAGAAGAATTATACTTTAACAAAAAGCAGGGCATTTTAGATCAAAAAAGGAAACAGAGTTCTGTCCAAATTTTTCATGATTTGGTATTTAGAATATTTTCACAAGAATAAGGGGGGACATATTAGGTTATTGTAATTATATTGCATATGTGTTTGTATTGTTGGATGATTGGAGTCTAATGTTATTACATTGNNGGTACCTGGTCCTGTTGCTGGCAGCTAGGGTCAGTAACATTGACTATGGCCTTTAGTGTTATAGTCTCTAGTAGGACTTAGCCTCGAGAACCCATGATTAATCAAGTTATGTGATAGTAGCGTTAACGATAGACCCTATAGCGCTATGGTAGCATATTTTCGTCCGCGTCTCTTCTGGTTGGGTAATTTGAGCTAGGGTATATGGACCATGGAGAGGCGTCGGCTGTAAAACTGGCGCCCAACGTGGGGCTCGAGGCGTCAGAAATACCCTATGGGGGCTTAGAAGGTTCTAGTAATGGTCAGGTATCGAACTCACGACCATGGATGGGTAGAAAGAGCCTTAGGCTGTTTTTTGGTAGTGGTAAAGTATACGTTTTGGGACTTAGAAAAATTTTGGAAAAATCTGGGGGGTGGGACTCTTCTGGCCCGGATTCTGGGGGAGTCTTAGGCCTTAGGCCACTCATAATGGTATCAGTAGATGGCCATAAGTCTGGACTTTGATTCTGGCCAAGAAAAACTTTTTTGTATTTAAAATGCATGGGCCCGACTCAGGGGGCAAAAGTTAAAATGCATGCAAAAAGATAGGAGTTTGTTGCGTTTTTTGACCACTAGGAGCCCGGCTCATTTCAAGGAGGAGATGAAATTTAATAATTTTATTAGCTAGGATGGTTAAGGGGAGTTTTTTAAGAATAGTTTATTACTTAACGGCGTCCCGGGTAGGCCTGTAGGGCCCAGAGGGGGTATCAAAAGTTAGGGGGGTAAAAAATTTTAGTTCTCAAAAACTTAGAAATTTTTCTTTTGAAATGGCATGAAGGGCATAATACAATCCAGTCACCTAACTTATTTCGTTGGTATTTGTTGAGTGAAGAAATCGTTACGAAATTGTAGTTGACCATTTAATTTACGGGTGCATATGTATAAGCCAGGGGTGGGTAACTTGTTCAATGGAAGAGTCATTTGAAGAAAACTAAAAACACCAGCGAGCTGCAAGATCACTTTGTAGTGTCAACACAAATACGGTGAAGAATGCAAGTTTTACGTAAAATGACCAACAGTAATTGAAACACAGCAAACGCATCATTTATCAATATTAACTTTTTTATTTGCTAGTCTCCAAATATCCGGGCAATACGTTGTTAAACCTCTGCGAATTAATTTTCCCAAGTGTTCATTTGTTATGGGTTGCACGATGGTTTGATTTTGCGAGCTTCATTAAAGAGAGTAAAACCCATAGAAACATATCGTGCTAAGTACAGAAATGAGTCGTATACTGGTCTTTTAAATTCTGGTTATATACTTTCTGGAACCGGTTGTCAGCATCAACTGTAGAGTGGCATTGACTAGAATTTTTTAGAACCAGATTTCCTTGCATTTCGGTCAGCTTCAATTTTTCAGCAGTCAAGTTTGTGACAAATGGTTGGTGAACTGGAGAGCCATCACCTACTACATTAACATCGAATGTATACACAGGGAATGCAAAGCATGATTTTAACTCATGCAAATCATGAAATCTGACTCCTGCTCCAGTTGTCCTTGACCTTCCAATGAATTTTTGTATTCTTCCACCTTTTAGTCTGCAATTGCCTCTTCGAAAAACATGCGTTCTCATTCTGATATTGTGAAAAGTGCAGAATGTTTGTGACAATATGTCTCTTTGAAAAATTTTAATTTATAACTTTTGAGTTTTAGGTTCTCTGTCTTTGTTATCAAGTCGCGTACAGCCCCCTGGTAACTAACCTTAGGAACTCGTGTGAACACACTGAAATGAAAGAAACATTAAACATAAGGCAACAGCTCTATCAATTTCAGTCATCGTCATTCAGGTAGAAGAGCCACACAAAATATGTCGACGAGTTGCAGTTTGTCCACCATTAGTATAGAATAGACTATAGTCACTGAATTTTGAGAGTCAAGTATTGCATGTGAATATTAGTATACCTAATTTTCAAGAAACATGCCTAAGAAACGCAGCTGGAATGACGATTATGTCAGGTATGGTTTCATTTAAATGACAATGGAACACAAAGACCACAGAGCGTGCTACGTAACAGGGTATTTATTGATGAAAATCTGAAACGTTCAAGGCTTAATGAACATTTAAATAATCGGCACTGGGTTGTGCAGTTAGGAAATGATTTGAATACCCTGAAAATCAAAGAGGCGGATTTGGACAAAAAGAGACCAGCTAGACTCGTAAGCGCACAGTTGTATGATTTCCCGAGCATTTTCTTTTCTCTTTGTCTATATACTTTTCTCCTAAATCAAGTTTGACTAGTTAAGCAGTAAAGTTGGATAATTTTCAACCAAATAACCTAAGCTTTGGAGAGTCCATGAAATGTGTGCAACATCTGAGCTGTACAACATAATATGGCGATATATACGCACTACATATAAAAATATTTTGGTTGACGTGCTCGAAAAGGCAACTAATTCCACGAATCATTGCAACATACCGTGCCGAAGAAAAACTCTGCAGGCAGTGGAAATATTTCGTCTGCAATCTCTGGCAGCGATGGCGTCTTAGACTGGTTCCAAAAGCTGCAGAGTCCTGAAGTCGTAACAATTTTCACAATACCAATTCTGTCACGTCAAAGGTGAACTTGCGACCAAGGTATTCAACTCTATCCGCCGTGAGCCAAAATTTCGTGTATGCAGTAGGGTATTGGCAAGCAGAGGAGGCGCTGCTTTGAGGGATAAAGCTTAGCATCACGCACATTACACTTTTTAATTTCATTGCCCGCAAAAATAAAGGGATGTTGTTACTCCCCATCCCTTCAAATGTGAAAAATGGAGTACAGCGTCTTTTGCTTTTCCTAGTACAGCTCTGCTGCATATACGGCAGCCTTGTTTCTAGATGAAACTTATAAGCAACCAAGCCTAAATAATATTTTGATTCATAAATTGTTGGGATATGCTCTGCGAAATACCTACAAGTTGCAAAGCAATGTGGAGAAGTGTGGTAAAACGTTGCAGTATTTTTGCTAAGTTGTATTTTAAAGAATAGAGTAGTTTAGGCGACATAAGGAACCCAGCAACTATCTGGGTTTCTGCTTAGTTCCATTAAGTTTCAGGTAGTCGTTGCGGTCACGTTATGACCTTCTCATAAAATTCATTGCAGAGCAACAGCAACAGCCAGGTGCTGGTTCAGCACCTGTGTCGGCACCGAACGATGCTGAGCAACCAACCGTAACGACTTCATTTCCACCAGCAGACAACACAGCCATTCCATGCAAAAGCATGTTTGAGCAACTGCTGGACCACGAAGGTGAACACTCAGCAAAATGTTTTCTGTATCACAACGAGTTACATATGGAGACTGCCGATACCTTATGTTTTATAACAAACATAAAGAAAAGAAAGCCATAGTAACAAAAGCGAAAACATCGTTTTGATATCTGGTCTCGCTTATTCCGCACAATAAAGAGACACATGTTTCTGCAAATGAGCTAATCGAATAGTGAAGCGGTTGCGTTAAGCTGGAAAAGTCTAGAAACAAACAGGGCAACAAACAAGCAAACAGATTTATAATAGTGTACCTCTTGGTCTAGACCGAACGCGATGCATCTTCAGTACTGAAAAGGTGCAACTTTTCAATCACAGATCTTGCCAGAAAAATTTATTTTGTACTGTATACACTTGCTTATCAAAATACGTCCTGTTTCAGTCCAGTGCAAATGTCATCCTTCAAGTGCATTGCTCACAAACACTTGTAGCTGATGTCATGTAACGTTCTTTTTTCCAGGAAGAAGTTCGGAGTTGATGAGCAAAGGTTACTACGACGAAGCATATGGTATCTTGGATGGAATGTTCGAGCTGGACGAGGAGTTGCTCGATTTGCCCTTTCTATGCAACTACTACCAAACGTTGCTGGTAACTGGACGAAGCGAAGAGGCTGAGGAGACGTACGATAAAATGATAAGCTTGATTCGAGACAAGCTGCAAGTGTCGCCCGACAATGCTATGAAATTCGCTAAGAAAATGTACAAAGGAAACAGGCACCTGTTGGCCATAATTCTGAATCGAATCGCAGCTGATCTACACTTTGCTTCCCCTAAATCGTCCGCATCGGCTCTAGGTATTTTAAAATGCATCGACCGAACAAGAGATGCAGCGCTGGATCTTATAGTGTGCGGCTCCGAATACAGAGCATGCCTGGAGTTCGGCATTCTTCCTATCATGCACGACATGAAGGCCAAGCTCCTTCGGTGCACTGAGCACTGTGCTGACAAAGTACTCTTCCACACTCGCTATTCTTGTTTCCACATCATCGAATGTACCGAGTTAGAGATAGAAGATTACGAATCGCGCGAGCAAACCTTGAAAGATGCACTGGAAGTGATAAAAGCAAAGTACGGTGAATCGGCCTCGCACTACCAAATGTATGGAACCTATCTGAACAACCTCAGAGCGACTTACATGGCAACTGCTCGATACGAGGAAGCGACTGACTGCTACGCTCAGGCAATACAGGCGTTTCACGAAGCGGAAGATTTTGAAAACGTCGAGAAGAAGATAAAGTATATTGGCGATGCCGAAGTTGCGTTTTCCGCGGCATTGAGACGAAATTAAATTTTCGTTCATGTAAAAACGTTCACTTTTTACTTGTGTATGGATTTTTAGCTGTAGTTTCTTTTGCACAGGATTTAAAAAAGGGCTCTTAAAGTGCAAACCGCGATGAGCATTAGCATTGAAGAAAACACTTTCTGATCAAATCGATCTCCATGAAAGACATGATTCTACCAGCAAAGCTCCTGGATTGCAACTGGAAGCAAGTTCTTTGCTGTTAACACACAGTGCATTCCACGCCGTCATATGTCAATGGTGAACTTTGACGCAGAAGATGTTGACCACAACCTTCCTGATACGCTCATACCAGCAATCCATGTATGTTAAGCACTGAGAAGACAAACAGTGGGACAACTTCTTTTAATACAACCTGTCATGTCTTAGGAACCTTTTTTCAAGACAAAAGATATAAATTATGCTGGTACAGTATTCGAAATATAGGCTAATGTACAATTTTTCCCAACAAATTGCAAAACTGAATTTTCAAAAAAAGTTTGAAAAGCGTGCTTCTGTGAAATTGCGTAGATAATCTACGCGTAGTCATGCTTATTGTTCAGCGCCTCTAGATGTGTTGCGACCTTTCGTGAATTCGATTTCTAATGCGTTTTGTTTACCTCCACTTTCGTTGAATCGTTCAATGGTATGCTCACCTTCGCATTAGTTTATGCAGGAATCGTGCGCTGTTGTCGTTGTATTGTAATGTGGCAATCTCGTATTTAAGATGCTGTGCTTGTGCAAGCAGTCCGTGATTTTGAACAGCTTTCATCACATATCTTAGGCAGTGGAACTACTTTTACGTGGCCGTCGAAGCAAAACGTATGGTACAATTATCTGTGTTAGAATAACCAGCTTTTATATTTTATCATTTGCTCGCACGCATGGCCAAAAATTCGCTACTGATGCAAATTTATTTTCCTTGTTTCGTGATAGGCTCGCAGCCACGTACAGTATAGTACACGTCCACAAATTTTGAGATAAAAGCCTTTGCATAAAACGTTGCTCGATTAAGAGCCCTTCAAAACAACCTGTGGATCACTAGCTCGTGTTGTTTATAGTATCTTTTAACAGAGTTGCTTGTAAATAAAAATCTGAAAATATTCGAACGTCACTCAAATTCGTTTTTCGCAGAAACACTTCGATAATGATGTCCAGTCGTTTAGGCAACGGAGTCATCATGGTGAAAGATTTGTACAGCAAATCTAGTTCTGGATTCGAAACTTGTCAACTAAAATTGCCTGGTTGCTCCTCGATAGATACCTGTTGCGAAGCTTGTGGAATCAGTGCATTTCATTATTTCGGCTGTGCGTTCTACTGGCGAAGAAACTGTTGGAAAGCTTCAGTCATGGGTGTCGGAAGGGGGCGCAGGAGACCTTGCCACCCTGGATTTTATATTTTCTTGTTAAGCTTCAAGCAAAAAAAAGTTGTTCTCGTAGTTTCGAGTGGTTTAAATGAAATTTCATCACTATTGGCCCCCCTGGAAAAATCCGCTATTGATGTTCCCCCTTGAAAAATTTATTCCGACGCCCATCGGTCTAGTGTTGCAACCAAAACTTCAGGTATTAAAAAGGACATATAGTGGTCACTTGTCACTGAAGTTCCAGATCAACAAGCATCCAAAAGTGCGTGAAAACGTATCTCAACTGTGCCACAGATGACAAAAATGCAGCGAAAGTTTCCACTCAACGAAAAATGTTGAAAAGGATAGCGTGAGCAAGTTGCCATTCGGATTTATTCAGGTAAGAAAAAATACTGAGGTGTGACCTGAATTGAAGGCAAAGCAACTCGGCAGGGTCTGGCCATGGGCGTCGGAAAGATTTTTTCCAGGAGGGGCAGTAGGGGATTTTTCCAAAATTTTTTCCAGGGGGGGCCAAAAGTGGTGACATTTGGTTTTTAACCCTCGAAATTGAAAAAAACAACCCTTTTTGCTAATAATTTCAAAATCTTGGAGGGGGCAAGCCCCCCCTTCCGACGCCCATGGGTCTGGCATATCAATTTGAATTGTTATAATGATAAAATATTTCGACTCTTGTTACCTCCTGCCTTTAGGTATTAGGCTATACTCCAACCATAACCGCCTCCAGAAAGTCTTCAACAGGGAGACTTTACAACACAGTATTTGGAAATTGTGATTCACATTGCGGGAAAATTGGTTATAAAATTATCAAATATTTTCTCACAAAAACCCATAACAGGCTCGTAGTTTTCAACTAAAAATTTGAACAAAATTAACAAAAGGAAGTTGGTCTTAATCATTGCCATTTAAATGACGGCCGTACTTAGATTCTTATTGATTTGTTGTTTCATATGACTCAGCCATGGGCGTCCGCAGAATATTTTCCGGGGGGGGGCAAAGTCGACATTTTGCTTATCTTTTTCAGATTGTTGGCGATGCAAGGCAAATGGACGTACACGAAAAGAAAATGTCCAGTGTTACGGCAACAGTTGCAAACAGTGTTTTCCTGTAAGAAAACTTTACACTGAGCAAATGTTTGTTTTAGTGAGCATGGATATCTTAAGATTGAGTTAACAGAGTTCAAAATGAATTACAAACTGTCAATTTTTAGAATAAGTGCGAAATCTTATGAAAATACGAACAAAGTACCATTTGATTCAAACAGTTTCTCCTTGTTTTCGTGCTTTTCCAATGTGTTGGAATGTCGAAAATTGTGCGAGATGAGATTTTGCGCAAATGGTCTGGTGGTACTGCACAGTTGCGCACCTTCAGAGGGAGCGTTGGTAGCAAAAAATTCGATTTATTCGCAGCAATGCTACTTTTTCACTCATGCTTCTTTACACATACTATAAACCAAGGGTGGGCAAACTTGTTCAATGGAAGAGTCATTTACAGAAAACCAAAAACACCAGCGAGCCGCAAAACCAGTTTGTAGTATCAACACAAATACGGTAAAGAATGCAAGTTTTACATTAGATGATGTACAGTAATTGTCAGTATGAACTTTTTTTTAGTTTCTAGTACCCGAAAACCTGGACAGTATGTTGTTAAAGCTGTGCGAATTAATTCTCTCAACTGTTCATTTTTCAGGGTTGCACGATGGTTTGATTTTACGAACTTCAATACAGAGAAAAAAATTCACAGCGATATGTTGTGCTATACACAGAAATGAGTTATACGCTGGTCTTTTCTACAGCAGTCACATTTGTGTGACGAGGTTGGTGAAGTGGTCAGCTATCACCGAATACATTAACATTGAATGGATTTACAGGGGCGAATCCAGGGGGTAACGATTGCGGTGATCTCCCCCCCTGAACCTGCGAAAATAACATTGTTCACCATGATTGTGTACAATTCGGAAAACAGCATTCGTGATATAAGGCCATTTTGCCTCCCATTGTTTGTCAGAGCAGTGTTGTAAAGAATGTACTTGATCTCTCTTACAGTAGCCTAGTGAACCCGTAATGAGACTTGACTATTAAATAGTATTGAAATCGCTCCCCCTAACCTTAGTCGCTGGATCCGTTCCTGATTTGCAAGGAATGCAAAGCATGGTTTTAATTCTTGGAATTGGTCAAATCTGGCTTGGAACACCTTCAGTAGTCTTACAATTTATTTTAGTGTTCTTCCACTTTCTGATCGTCAAATGCTTCTTCACGAAAAACATTCTGACATTGGCAAAATGACAGAATGTTGTTGACAATATGTCTCGTATGAAAAATTTTTAGTTTTCTTCTGTGAACTTAAGTAGCCTAACTTGCGATTCAGATTCACCGTCGTTGTTATCAAATCGCGCAGACTCCCCGGTGACAAATTTCACGAACTTGTGTGAACACATTGATAAATGAAAAAAACGTTAAATGTGGGGCAATCGGAGATATTGCTATTCATCTAGAAGAGCCACACAAAATATGTCGGCGAGTCGCAGTTCGCCCACCATTGCCATAAACCTATGTGGCTTCCCACTATCAGCAGTCACTGATCACTGTCTCGCTCGCTCCTTTACCTACCAAATTATCTCCATTCAATAGTTAAAATGCGGCAAAACGCCTACCACCGTAACTTCATGTGCATCTTCGAAGATTTGTTGCCATGCTGTTACGCAGCAAAGGTCAATAGCAGAACAATTCGCTCCCCAGTTTCGCAACTTGCGTCCGTAGGCAAAGAAGCGGATATAAGTGAACTGCAAGCTCATCGCCGCATATTATCAGAACAGTGAACCTGACCCTTGTGCAGTGTGAGTGTCATATCAGCAAACAAACTGTCGTTGCAAGAATTAACCTCTAACTAATCAGAATTAAACTGCTGATTTCAAGTTTTCCAGAAATTTTTGCTTCTTAGTCCCAATTTCCAGGGGGGTCAAATGCTGGTGTCCCCCCCTGCGGACGCCCATGGACTCAGCTAATAGACAGAAGCAATGCAAAGAGCCATCGCGTAATATGACTAAACCAATTGTCAGTGAACATTTGAATAAATGAAAATACGACATAAGCTAATAGCTGATCAATGTGAACAAAGAGTAGCACTATGTCATATAGGATTGGTGGGGGACCATGTCGGTCATCTAGTCAGCCAACCCTGTTTATCACTTTTTGAAAAGTGTTGAAAAACAACAGTTGGAGATGAAATAAGCACATTTAGGAAAAGAAACAAACAGAACATGGTGAAGTAAATTTACAGATGAAAGCGCATGCCTATATACACAAATGAGTGGATCAAATTTAATTGAGGAAATTTGGTGTGGTTAAAAGGATGTTTAAACAAAATAAAAATTAAATAGAAATTATAAAGATTAAAAAGAAATTAAAAATACTTGATGAGATACAAAAGAAAAGCAAAACAGAAAAAACTATAGAGTGTATACTTTCATGCCGAAAACTGGGTTGTGGACAGGAAAGAATAAGAGACAAAAACGTAAATATACATAAAAACAAACAAAATTACAAATTACTGTAACTCACAGCATTTTGTTCTAGATAAGTGAAATGTTGCTAAAGTGCATAATATTTAGAGATGTAATGAAATGCAAATGTTGACAAAAATTTGCAAGAAACCAGAATCAAACCTATTGTTCACGTATGAAAACACTGTTACCAAAGGAATAAATCTGACGCCGATCGAAGTAGAGCACCTCGATGAACGTGTTTTCTCATTAGCGCAAGTTGATAAACATTACCACTGATCTTGCGAATTTTGTTCAAATAGCATGGATATCGTGCTTTTTTTTACTGACTGAAATACGCATGCATAAAACTTTTTAATGCCTTGACGTGTGTGGCGGCCTGGAGATGGCGCTACATGCAAATAATAGTCACCGGTAAATAGTTCTCATAAGCAACAAGTCACTGTGACAGTCACCGCAAGCGAATTATCGTAATTCACTTGTCCCTAACTCCCTATATAGTAATAGTGCAACCTAGTAAGTACTGGTTGCTTTCCTGCTAGTTTAATGCCCCGTATTACCATCTTTCTCTTGTGATTGCTTCAGTAGTTCAACGCGATGCAGATAGGCTACAGGCTACTTGTTAATCTCCTGGTGGATGGCACATGCTTAGATTAATGACTAGGCCTATTTACATGGTCGTGCTAACAAGCGCGCTCGAGGAGAGTTTTGACGTCAACAGAGCTCAGTGTAAGTTGAGTTGATTTTATTTGGCGATAATTAATATTCAGCTAGAAAAAACACAAATCAGGGCAAGGACGCCAGGGCATTGAAGGAACCGGAAGGTTGTCGAGTCGATGTCCCTCAGCAGTTAAATTAGCTTTGTTACTGTCCAGTTTCAACTCGTGGTGGTGCATATATGTCGGAAGGAGCTGCTAGATGATCAACACAGTTGCGCAGGGGGTGCTGGGCCGCAACCGGTCTCTCTCGGTGGAACAGGTGCTCAGATCCGCAAGGATCTGGGAGTGGCAGAGAAAGTATAAACCCAGCTAAAATGAAACTCTGCCTGGGTTGTCATAACCCTTTCACATCTAGCAAGCTCTACAAATTGTTTGCAGTGTTTTTTGCATTTGGATGATGGTTGATTTGGTACTCTTGGGATCCAATCTGTAGAGGCGTTGCCTTCGAATTTCTTTGTTCGCCAGAAGTGATATGTGGGAATACTGGGAAAGACGTGCTGTTCCTGCAAAACAAAAGAAAACCAGCAGCAACGAGAAAACCAAAACACAAAAAT
>JGI24022J15233_10007580_pt1 | contig 11974 bp, 5 predicted proteins | sample Ectturendosymbi2_FD_15233 | JGI IMG/M metagenome (IMG submission 15233)
TCACAAGAAGTTCTGCATATAGTTTTTCTCAGTCCCGTAACCAGGGGAGGCGCAGGGGGGGCGAAGCCCCCCTAGAAAATATTTTCGCCACCCCTGGAAAAATGTGCTGGACATAGTTTAAAAATATTGGAGATAGTTCAAAAAATTTGGGCCCCTCTCGGAAAAATTTTCGCCCCTCCTGGTGTCCCAAGCTGGTTACGGACCTGGTTTTTCTGCATATGCAATATCTACATGCGAGAGATAAAAATCACTCTGTCCACACCAAACTATACTCTCTCACAACCAGTGGCGATTCTAGAATGAAAAAACTGGGGGCGGGTCTGACAAGAAGCGTTTGCGTAGCTTTCCTTCTTGTATCCGTGAACAATTTCTGTTGGGTGTGCCAGACTGCAGAACTGTAGCTGCACCGAATTCACAAGGAGCAGAACAGGCGAAAAGTTGTCAAGCGCGTTGTAAACAGTATGAATGATTTATTTTCCCGCCTCACGGCTTGCAAACAGTCTAGCACCGCAACAGATTGAGCCTGCTAGCTTACTGTGCAGGGCGATGTGATCGGGCCTTGCTAGCCTACCGCAGAAACTTGAAAGAGTCGCTGTCAATAAGTCATGAAACTTTGTGCAGATATTGCCTGATCATAACCTCTATCAAGTTCCATTAGGCAACACATAGCTCAGATTGCTCCATTGCAACATTCCATGAAGCTTAAACCACCTCTGTCCACTGCGCATTGCAGCTTAATAGGGATAGCGAGTTAATGCTAAATAATGAAGTTAATTCTCCATGGACCGTAAAATCAACCGCCTCAATACAAGGCTGCCGCATGCTAATTGCCGTTCAACAAAACATAGTTCTCCAGCCTCAGAGTAATCATCCTTTATACACCACATTATGTTGTTGTGTAGTCCAACTATAGCAAGCTATTCCAAGTTCCAAAAAATATGAAGTAAAAGTATTACTCTGGTACAAACTGACAAAATGTTAAAGGAAGCAAAGCGAGACATTCTTCGTTGTCAACGACATTTGCTGCAACATATTTCCACCAAACTTAATCCTCAGTGCATTTTACGCTTGAAAATGAAAATTTGTTGATGATCTTTTGAAAGTACTAACTGTAGAAATGTTTTTTTAAAAGTATATTGTGCACAGCAGAGAGTTTTTAATGCGATCAAGCAACTAATCTACCAACCTGCTTTTGTTCCCGCTCCGTCATGTGCGAGATTCTCCACAAATTCGCCAATCCTATCTTCAAGATAAAGTAGATTGAAACCAAAGCCGGACTCGCCTTTCTCAATTTTGCACAGTCGTGGTCTGTATTCATTGACAGATTCGCTCACCCCTGAATAAAGCTGATTTGTATGAAAATACAGTTATCAACAGCCTATTGTTCTGGTCTTTACTGCTTGGCAATCAAAATGTGGACAAGGCATGCATAGACAGTTTCATCTTTCAGGCACTCACCCTCAACATTTCTTAGATTAACATAAACTCCGCTTTGATCGTACAGCGACTGCGTTCTTATGTCAACAACAAGCATGCGAACTTCGTTCTCAGCCCATTCAACTTTATACTGAATGTCTTGCAGTGTTGCATTTTGAGTCAACAAACCATTAACCTGATGGAATAAAGAAGATAGGCTGGTTGGAGAGGAACAGGTTAATTGAAGAAAGTTCCTCAGGAGCGAAATAAAAATGATGACTTCAGCAGTTACTATTCTTTGAAATGTGTACTGAAATCAAAACCCAGAAATCGAACTTAATTTAATTTTCTTGGCAAGTAATCACGGGGATGAAGACCACCCCGTTTTGCGTTATTCAATTTCAAATCACATTTTATGCCATTGCAGTAAAAATGGAAAGCCCCAAAGAACTACAAAGATGATAAAGCTCCATCAGATTTTGCATTTTGTTTAAAAATGCTTGTAAAGATCAAAGTACGAACTGATGAAGTCCGAAGTCAACAAGTTGATAACTACAAAGTAAAAGCTATACTGGTATAATAAAACATGAAAAGCTGAAAGCGTGTTTTCATACCAGCGGGTAATACGGCCATAAAGGCGATTGAATTATTGCAGAACCAAGGCTAGGTGACCCAAGACTGGGTTTAGACATTCAGTCCGGTTCCTCTTTCGTCCTTACGACTACTACCAGTTTATTTTGGAATAAAAAATTTACTTGAAGTTATCAGCCTGTCAAAAATTGAGAAGCACGAACCCTCTCCCTTCAGCAGTGAGCACACTTCAGGTCAGAAGACAAATCACACACATGAAAAACTTTACCTCTACAACTTGAGAGCCGTTCATTAGACCCGCAAAGTCAGCATTGGAGTCCGGAATGACGTCATCGATCACGTGACAACAGCATTGCCTGTTGTATGTTATGTTGAAACCAAAGTTGTCTTCTGGGGATTTCCGAACAACGCGGTATAACTTCGGCAGGGGAAGCCCTGAAAGAAATGCAGAGCGGTTAGCAAAACAACTATGAAACAATTCAGATGCATTAAATCCACGAGCAAAACTGTTAAATTAAAAAGAGTGGCAGCGTTGTTACACACATCTGTCTCTCACCTCCAACCCTAAAACTCTTTTTCAGCTCTCGCAAATCTTTTTTGCTTCCATAGACTGCGGACCTGTTTCAGAAAAGAAAATACAGCATTACGAAAAACGAGTGACCCAAAGACTCTGATTTTGCTCCAGATATACATCCTAAATTGAATGTTACTGACTTGATTTTGTAAAGAGTAAACTGTGTTTCGCTGTTCCTGCATCTATAAACTACTGCATAATTTCAGCAATTTCGCGTAGCTAACTGTTTCAGTGCTGTAGATTTTATAAGCGAAGGTCCGGAGTGACAGGCTTCACAGCCTGTTCCAATAGTTAACCATGGGATGACTCACGTTTCTAAAACCTGCAAACATGTAAGAGTAATGGTAATGATGCCCAAAGTGTCAGCTTACTCTATCAAAGCAGAACTTTCATTTTCTTCGTCGCTGTCGTACCCGAACTTCTTATATTTTCCTGCAGCAGAAAAAAAGTTTGGCAGTCAGATATATTCACGTTTCTCACAATGAACATTGGCTCAGTATCTTACTTAAATGCATCAAGTACAATATTGTTGAAACGAAGGCGCCAGTTTGAAAGACTAAGAGTACCGAAGCAGGAAACCAAATCACCCATGAACCCAAGAATGTGGTAATTTCCTCAAAGATCTTCTGTAGACAGCCCTGAAAAGGAGATATTTACTCAAGCGTTTGCTTGCAGCACAAGCTAAGCATTTTGTCGGTAGTCGATTGATACACTGCAATCTATAAATGCAGTATAAAAGCTTCTATGCTTAAGTCGCCAACCTGAGAGTAAACATGTTTGGTGATGCGGAACGGAGTAAACCTAAGATCTCCTGGACAGGATGATGGAAGTGATGTAGCGTTTGCCAAACGATGGCGAAAGTCACTCTGTTTGACCAATCCACAGCAACCCAACTGCAAAAAAGGCTTTACCATTTTTACAGCTGTCACAGCACCTTTGTACGTTTGCTTACGCTCAAAGGTATAGTATTTCAAGCAGCAATTTAGCAATCATCGTTTCCGTGAACACAAAAATTTTATGTCACTATCAGAGTTGGAAATTTATCCACGCACAGAACATCCAAACTTTACAAAGGACATGAAAAACAAACTTTTGGCAATATCCGTTTGATTCATAATCAAAATGAAACCAATTTTATTCCTAATAAAAAATATTTTCTCTAAGATTTTGCAAATGTTCATTATTATTTTTGAAGTAAATCCAGAAAGTGTTCGATGTTGCAAGAATTGAAAAAACGTGTTCAAAATTTACTCAGCATTTTTTGTCGACGAGCACTGGTTGTCCAAAACATCCATTCAGAGAGTGTTGTTTTCAAGCCTTTAATTTGAAAAGATAAAATCAAGTGATAACTTGTATCAATAGCGCAAAATATCGATGCAACGTTTATAGAATTTATTCTGGCGTAATTGTGATAAGATATTGTTTCAAATGCTTCGTATTTACAAGCGTGAAATATGAGTTTTTGCATTATTTTGCTATAGTAAAGCCTAAACTTTTGATGACTAAAAGAATCTTTAGTGAAACATTTGTAAAGTTCTGGTGTTGTACCTGTCGTTGTACGCGATCTACCAGTTTCTTATCCACATCAGAAGAAAGGTAGTTCGTGAATATGTTTTCATACCATTCTTTAGCCTCCATGCTAATCTGCAGATTACAGACGAAAATAAAAAGGTTAATCTATTTTCTGCATGTGAATTAAAAATATTTTTCTTATTCCATTCTTTCACTTCTTGCAGGTCTGGAAATTTATGTTTAATACAAGCAAAATCCTCTTCAGCATAAAATACGCCTTACTTTTTTTTTAATGTCTACTTTTGCAAAATGGTGTAATAATTGACATACCATTTTCTCACTTCTGGCTAGAACCGCGTATCCCGCAATCTCCGTAACGATGGTCAGAATCAAAACTGTGATGAACTGCGAGAAAATATAGGCAGGAATTCTTCATTACGAAATCCATTTAATATTCGTCTCACTCCCCTTTCAGCAAAATTTGTTTGCAAAGCATGTGACTATTTATTTTTAAAGATTGTAAATAGATTTAAAAATGAAAGCATGGTCACTGCCAACAAGTGTTTCTACAGATACATCAAAAATATGAATATGGCGCAGAATAAAAAAGGATTACAAAAAAGAGAAAAAGGGTTTTGAAACAAATATTGCCAGAATAACCCAACAAAAATGTTAAACAAAAACATTTTTCGGCTTGCTACTTTGTATCAGCTATAGCAGAAATCACCAGATCATTCATAACAAAAAACTACAAAGAAAGAAAGGGTTCAAGTGTTTTCACTTGTTTTGTTTACCTGCTTTTAGAATTGTGTGTTTTATTCATCAGGATACAATGCAGTTCCTATGGTTGGGCCTACTACTTTTTCTCCTGCTTCAAAAGGTTTTTCTATGACGAGCTCATTGTTTTTATTCAAGAAGAATACTTTTGACGTTTAAAAATGTTTTTCACGTGTTTCAGGAAGACGTGAGAGAGGAGGCTGAAAACATCATTCATTTTCATTAAGAATGCAAATTAAGAAAGCGACGTTTATTTTCCGACTCTTTTAAAACATTAGGCGAAATGGGTTGTTAGGTGGAAGTTGCGGCAATGTGCAATTGAAGAAAGTTGCTTCTTGTAGTTTTTCTCATATTGCTTCTGGTAGCATGCATGAAAACAACCTTTTTCTTTTTAAAATCTTAAAAATGTTTTAAACGCATGCCCTTATAACATTTAATTCAATACACGTGTAGCCTTTACAGATTTAAAAGAATGTACACAAAGGGAAATGTAGTTTTTACTTGAAAGCGAGAATATCTCTGTTTCGTGCAAATTACGCCCTTCGTTTTCTTGATTTTAAAAAAATCTGTTTAAAGCCAAAAAGAAACAATATTATTTTTCAACCGGTTCCATGTTGGTTTTTACTCTCTAGTTTAAGCGCTAGCAGGTCAAAAAAAACCTACAGTCTAAAGCTCTGCTCTGCTTACACAATTGTACAAAATTTGTGAACAGGTCACATACACAGTAGACTACTCCTTCGTTGCTTTCTTTGTTACAAACACTGGTTTTGCACAAGGACGAGAATGCTATGCTAAGACTAGTACAACGCAGGACTTCAACATATTTACCAGACGCAGAAAGATTCTGCTCCTGTTGCTCGCTCCATACCAACCAACAAATGATATGATCAGGAACAAAACTCCCGACGCTAGGAGCATACGCATTGCTGTTCGATAAAGTATAAAATTAGATACTAAGGCCAAGACGGAGTACCTTCTCCGCACTGTCAAACATTTCTCGGAAGTGAAAAGGGCTTTGCAGAAAGTTAAAGTGGAAGTAAATATAACATCAAAATAGATAAATAGAGAATATTTAAGACAGCACAAACGAAAATAACAAATTCCATTTTAGAATTTTCAAGCATTTCTTAAATATGTTTGTCGCTCAAAGATTTGTTTTTGATTTTTCTTTTTTCAGTTTTTATAAATTTGTCTTTTTTCAGCAATCTTTCTTTTTTCAGAGATTTTAAGCAATTCTTAAATATGTTTGTCACAAAAAATCGGTTTTAAGCAGCCATATAAAATTGCCGGCTTGGTGTTGCAATTTGTCTATATGATCGTAATTGCGCCGTCTCTGCTGCAGCAAACTGCCACCTGAAAAAACAAGTAAAATGTGGAAAAAAGGCATGTATTTTACTCAAAAAGATGCTATACTTTCATGGAAAAGAAAAGACCCAGATAGTTTGAAATAAAACTGCGTTGTGATTGCGATTCATGCTAAAGCAAGCAAAACTGAACGAACTTTGAAACTATTATTGACATAAAAGTTTTTGATCTAATCAAAAATTTCTGCAATGCTTTACCTTGTGCAGAATCTCTATTCATGTGACAGTCAATACCAACTAAAACGTAGACTGATTGGAATTTTCAAATTTACGTTCAGCTTTTATGAAATCGGAACATCTTCGGATTTTTCTCAGTGAAATCAACTGCAACCTACGATACAGGCAACTTACCAGTAGTCAACGGAGAAAACGTTGCATAATAGGTCTTGTTTCCATGATCAACAAACAAAATCCAAATCGCAATGCTAATTGCTGCACAACCGAAAATCTGCAACAAACGCGAGAAAAGATTTCTAAGAAAGTAAGAGAATTATAGCTATCAGACAACATTAACATTACTTTACAGAAAAAAGTTTCGGAATCTGCAATATTGGGCAATTTTTTTGTTTCTCTTATTTCTTTAAAAATATTAAACTGACGTTTTATGCCATACACGAAAAAGCAAAGCTAGCCTTTGTGTTCAAGAAGATTTTTTGCTGACATGTTGTGTTTAACAAACTGTTCGTCCTTTGGAGGTGATCTAAGAAAAGTAAGATTTCAATAATTAAAATTTCAATGACGTGGCTGAAAATTAATGTTTGTTGACTGTTTACCTTGATGCAGCTTTGTTTACGCAATATCATACGAAACAATCGCATGGGCTTTTGTTTTATTGAAAGCGGAAGCAAACAACTCTTTAATTATTTACAACTGTTTGGAAGGATGGTTGAAGACCATTTTTCATGGCAGCGCACATTTGATATTGATGACGTTGCGCGTTTCGTATTCAAACACGCCAAAAGCGTTGTCGGTGGAAACCATTTAATGATGGTTTTGAGCTCAAAATTGCAAAGACTACACGAAGCCCGATTTGCAGCAAAATCAATCTGCGCTTTGTATTATCCGCGAAACCTCAAAAATCTATAGCAGGGGTGGCCAAACCTGCTCTGTGTATGAGCCGCGTGTTGTAAAACCCAAATTGCAAAGAGCCGCAACATAAAAATATAAAAACACGAATTTATTTGCCATCTACGCTTCTGTGACATCATAATTCTTTTTGGAACCACTTATAAAAGTAATACCGTACGGCACGCTAGTTCCCAGTACCGTTTTACAATATTTCTATACTTTCAAATGGAAATAAACAATAAAAAACAAATATGTACATTTTAGGAAAGCTCAAAGAGCCGCATGCGGCTCGCGAGCCGCAGTTTGGCCACCCCTGATCTATAGTTTTTGAACCCATTTCCACATTTGTGTAGTGGTTTCACAAGAAAAAGTTTACTTGCAAGCAAATGTAGATCTTTTATGGTAACTTCAACAGGTAACTCCTCAAGTCGAGAAGTTAACTGAATTTTCGGAAAATTTACTTTGCGTGGTTGTAAGAATAATACTGGCTTGTTAACGCAATTTTGTTTTTATGTTCTTTGCTCCGGTATATACGTTGCAAACCGGATTGGTTTGAATCTGAGAAATAGTCAAGAATTTAAAAAAATTAAACGGCAGTGTAGGCGTTTACTTTTAGTTTTCAAGGAGAAATTAAACTGTTCTAAACTAAAGGATTGAGACTGCAAAAACCTAAAGGACGAAAACAGCAATATCAACAACGCTGTAACACGGCAGTGCAGCATTTTGCCCCACCTGTTTTTGAAAAGTTGTATAAGCCAATTTACGGCAAAATATTGAAAGTCAAGCTTGACATGCAAGCAGTTGTTCGTAGACTTCGTCTCATAATTGAAGATAGTGAGTAACACACGAAAGTGTGTTTATAATAGCTTCACCATATTTCTAGGGTTACAAAATTAGAAACGAATTTCTTGGAAACTGATGTTGGTGTGTAGCTAGATTATGTTTGTAGTTGCTATATGTTTGGAATCAATCACACAACTTACCCACAAGAAGAAGTTGAAAAGAAACAAGAGATTTTGCAGGACCAGTCTTTTGGACCAGCGCCTGCTGCAGCATGATGATGAGCACCTGCACGCAGCAAAACACTGATGTTGCTGTCACAGCATGACAGTTTAAAGACAGGAATAGGAACCACCCAGGTTTGCGGCTATGCCAACTGCGAGAAATTTCTAAAACTTTGTCATAAACTTGGCGATCGTTTTGAAGCATATGGGCGTCAACGTTTCACGTTAAAGTCCACGTCGTGCAGATGACTGGCTTTTCGTCTTTCAATTCTGCCGCTTTTTCCAGTCAAAAAGCCATCTGTTATGCAAAACCATCTTGCAATTTATTCTTTCAGTGGAAGTGAAAATTTGTAATGGGTTGTGAAGGCGAGCAGGAAACACATCGCGAGGGAAGAAGCTCGTTTGGGGCGTGGGGTTACATTGAGCATTTTTTGTGTTCTTCTCAATGACGTTGTATCAGAGTGTTGCCAACAAACTATCTCTAATGTGCGTTGATAATAACAAATGATGACCTTAAACACTCAAGCCAACCTATGAAACGACCTATGGTTTTCGCAATCAATTATGTTTGTTTAAACAAATCAAACGTTGGAACCACAATTACGAAAACTTGAAAAAAGATAACCAGCTGGCATGATACCTGCTAATCTCATATAAAAGAGTGGATTTAACTTCAAGTGGAAGCTGCTCATAAATTTTCTGAAATATGTTTTGTTCATAAGCTTTGATTTTCAGATGTTACTTTTACTTTTTACGCCTAGGCTTATAATTTATCAAGCCCAATAATGCAAACAACTCATTACTGACAAAAACAATTTCTTCTATGCCTGCGTTGCTTGAAAACCACAAAAATAAAGTGAAATTATGAAAACAAATGCTTACGTTTGTTTAGGAAGCTGTTAGCAGAAACGATTTTTAGCGTTTAATATTCGAATCAGTTAACTATTAACTTGATTGAAATTCCAATATTTTGTTTTGCCTGATCAGAGTAGCGAAAATGATTCGTTGTTCAATTTTTCGTTAGCTCCAACATCTTTTCCAAACAATTACATCATCACTATGTTTGTGCTCGGAGATAAATTAGGCATTAGGTCTGCGTAAACAAAGTGAGAACTTGCCCCAGTTTCCGTGACGGTTCGTTTTGCAACGGTGTGTCAGTGTCCATCTTCAGCAACGATAAATCCCATTTCCAGTGTTCTCTTCAGGCATTGCAACTTCGTTTTTTTTCAAATAAAACCTCACAGTGTCTTGGCTTTTGCACTCGTTCATTACCACTAAATTCTATCTCGCCCACAAGAATATAAAACCGTTATTCTGACCAGGAGGTCGCACGACAAACAAAAAGATTGCTCAGCGCCGCTCTGGGCTATAGGTAGTAATAACTGTTATTACTGCACGGTAGTAGTAAGGAGTTTGTTGGACTCACAAACAATTACGAATATTAGTCTTGGACTCGTCTGCAGAACAATAGTTGTTTAGTGCGGCCTAGAGTTGATTCATTGCAACAATAAAAAACAAAACCTCCACACCGTTCCATTTTATTACAGTGTTTGCTTGTGTTCCATTTTTGTGCAAACACTTTTTTAATTTCAATCCTGTACCTTGCGTAACCTTGGCAGACACATGTACTTGCACACTGTCAACATCAACCCACTTTCTTTTATGCCTGTGCCTTGACAGATGGCCTTTCAGTGATGTAGAAATGTTAAGCGCTGTGCGGGAGACACGTAAACAAAATGTCAATTACCAAACTCTGAGGAGACTTAGCTTAACTATCAGAAAGCCACTCAAGCTATTTGTCAATTTCGAGGCGAAATGTTCAACCTACAAACTAAGCGTAGGTGAATGCATTTCATTTTCACACATTCATCATAAGCTTAAATCAATGTAAGCATAGGACAATGTCTAACTGAATGTGCTTACGGTTTAGAACACAATTTATAATAAGAGCATAAAACGCCTCAGGGCAACTTAACTCATTTTGATGCAACCACAACAGGTAGGACTGCTTTGTATTCGTTGGTGCTTACTTACTTGACGTTGTTTCTTCGGTTCCAAGCCTGCTATTGCTTTCAATAGTTTTATTATTGGTGGTCCTCAACTTTTTTTTAATTAATGGTCATCTATGGTTACTTTATTTAGCACCCAGTTTCAACTTCCACATAGCAATGCTGTAAGCGTTTGGTGATGGTATTGTTGCGATCGCAAATCCCGAGCGGCACGTGCACAAAGCTTCGCACCGTGGCAGCAAGCAACAATAAAGATCATGCTCGCAATCTCTCTTGCTATTGCTTGCTCGCGCTACATATACAATGGTGTTATTCTTCACGCACATCCCGTTCGTGGTGAATCACACAATCAACGCAACGCCACCGAAGAGGTTGCAACAACATCCCCTCCTTTTTACAACGAACCACAGCGATCGCACGTTCTTTGTGTGAAGGCTGAACTCGGGACGACCTCCACATCCTGGTCACAGCATCATTTTGTTGCAATCGGAAATCCCGAGCGGCATGTGCACAAAGCTTCGCACCGTGGCAGCAAGCAGCAACAGAGATCATGCTCGCAATCTCTCTTACTATTGCTTGCTCGCGCTACATATACAATGGTGTTATTCTTCACGCACATCTCGGTTGTGTTGAATCACACAATCAACACAACGCCACCGGAGAGGTTGCAACAGTATATAAGGTACTAGTATGGGGCGCCGTTCGTAAAAATATTATCTCTGACAGATTTAGCACAAAAACTGGTATCTCTGCGCATATTTAGCTATCTCTGCACAGAGATAGCTATCTCTGCGTGCATTTAGTTATTCTCTGTGCAGAGATAGCTGTCTCTGCGCGCATTAGCTATCTCTGCGCACATTTAGCTATCTCTGCGCAGAGATAGCTATCTCTGTGCGGATTTAGCTACATCTGAAATGAAGGATGCATACAGTAGCCTAGCTTTGGCCAGGATCCCTGAAGGAGAAGACTAAATTTTTCTTTAAACAGGACGCATTACACCTTATGTTTGCAGCTTGAGTTGCTTTAAATCTCGCACCTTGACTTTGCATTTCAGTGCAGGAATACTGGTTATGTTAGGTAACAAGTAGGCTAGGTATTGCAGCTTTTTACATATAGGAACGTATGCATGCTTCGTTTCTTTGATTCTCGAAGCAGTAGGACTTACTGTGATAATGCTGCTACTAAAGTGATGTGTGTTGACAACGTTATTTTCGGGTAAGAACGCCTAACCGAGCAGTTCCTTTCGATATGCTTTTTCTATGACAGCATTATTCTCTTTACAAAACGGTGCTCATCTCCAAGCGAGCACTTCGCTTTCAACGCGCTCTTTCTGTGAGAGCATTCTTTTTGAGCACCTGAAGGTGCTGAGAGGCAGTGAGCTGCGCCTGGTGCGGGCAGTTGGAATGGTAAGACTTGACGAGATCCTCTTTGAAACTTTAAGCAAAAAATTCCACTAACACTGAGACCACCACCACAAGTTTACTGTGCCCCATCGTCTGCACAAACCAATGTTAATATCAAACCAGTATACTTCAGACCTGAAACCACCTAGCTTTATATGACGCCAGGGAATTTATGCCTTGCAGTAGCCCAGCTTTTGTCTGGATTACTGAAACAGAACACCAAGTTTTTCTTCAGACAGGATACACATTCGCCGTA
>JGI24022J15233_10007582_pt1 | contig 11974 bp, 9 predicted proteins | sample Ectturendosymbi2_FD_15233 | JGI IMG/M metagenome (IMG submission 15233)
CAAAACCTAAACCCAAAACCTAAACCCAAAACCTAAACCCAAAACCTAAACCCAAAACCTAAACCTAAACCCAAAACCTAAACCCAAAACCTAAACCAAAAACCTAAACCTAAAACGTAAAACCAAAACCCAAAACTTAAACCTAAACCCAAAATTTCAAACCTAAACTCAAAACCTAAACCTAAAAGTTGAACCTAAAACCTAAACCCGAAACCTAATCCGTTAACCTAAACCCTAAAGGTAAACATTAAACGTAAACCCTAAACTTTTTGAAAAAGTACATTAAAACCACTCCTATCAAAGGTGTAACCTCTACAACAGCGGTTCCCAAAGTATGGGTTGCTATGGGTCGAAAAATGGGTTGCGCCAAGGTGTATCAAATTTGTCAAAAATAATTTTGGCTTTTCATTTTCAAGTTCTTTCAATTCCGTCATAGACTGAATTATTGCATCATAGGCATTTCATTTGGCTTCGTCTTTTTACAACTGGATTATTACATCGTAAGTGGTTTTACGAGAGCTTTAATGGCAGCGCAGCTAAACCTAGCTGCTAAGTTAAGATTCGTTAATTATGGAAGTATCTGAGCTGAATATTTCAGGAAATATGTCAGTGGAGTAACAGGGTTGATAGCATGAAAGTTTAGTTATGTAGTGGTAGAGTACTTTGGTAAGCAATGCGCGGAGTTGCTGTTGATTCTTATTGCAAATAAAACAGCCACAATAATCGAAAACATTGTTTTGTTCGACGTTTCGGCTTATACGTAAGCCATCATCAGGGAAAAAAAGTAGAGTAGTTTGAAACATTTTCGCTTCTTAAGGACGTAAACTTCAAATCATCAAGAACTGACTAAATTTACTGAAAAAGGCACATTACATTGCTTGTATAATTGTTAAAATTAGCATGTAAGGATGAGTAAGTATTCATACAATCACCCAAACAGTAGGTGGAGAAGGGTCAAAAATGGGTAGCATAGAGGCGATCCAAACAGGGCTTGTTTAACATCATCGTTGCCACTGCTTGTCTGCTTGTCTGCCTGTAGCTTGTAGGTACATGGCAAAAGAGTATTGCTGACATTAAAAACGACCTTATTGCCAAAAATCATCCACACAGTATTCATTTTTTATGTGCTGTTTGAGGCATGGGTCACGAGGTGTTCACCAAACTCTGATTTGGGTCTCGCTCAGAAAAGTTTGGTAACCGCTGCTCCACAAGCTAACCCAAAGGAAATGGTGAGAACAAAGCCAACAAACAAGCGCACAGCAGCCATAGGTCCTAACCACTCAACTATGTTCTCATTGCTTCTAGAACTCAACGTTAGATGTGAACAAAAATGGATACAGTTCAAATTGCAAAATATTCCCAGGAGAGTTTTTGCATTTGATGGCAAAATATCCACTACCATTTAGCAAACCTGTAAAATAGCATCACAACTAAATTTTTTGATATTTTCAGAATAATCACATTAAAACAACAAAAATTTTCTCAGTACGATCCAGTCCTGTCCGCCAATTTAAAAAAAAATTGCAGTCCGATCCAGTCTTGATCCGGCCAAAATTGGCTTCAGTTCTGATCCAGTCCAATCCAGTCCTGATCCGTGCTCATCTCTGCTGTGTGGGCATTGCTGAAAGTAAAACTAAAACATGGTTGCATTTCGGTTGGATAGATTATGGTAGCCGGAGTCTGAATAGGAGTGGGATTCTGAAATTTAAAAACTTTCTGGATTCAAAAGTTTTGGAACAGAAGCGTTGTCGGAATCTGCAAAAGTGACTCTGGCCACCTCTGTAGTTGACCCAGACAAAATTTTGCGTTTTCCTGATTCGGGTCCTGAGCCGGAGTCAAAAAATTGTGAAAAACCGGACCCGATCTCAAGCGAAATTTCTGACCTTTTACTGTTTGTCAGTTACTTTGCTTCTCAGAATAAAGTAATAAAATTTGGCAGTTACTTTTTTGATGTGTGTTGTGCCCATTAAAACATCTTGGTAAGATGTCATGTACCCACAACAAGCTATGGTATGGGAATAAATTTAACCACCGAAAATTTTTGGACTTAGTCTTAGACCTCAATCATTTTTCATTTTCTCACCTTTACCCAAACCGTAGCCCAACACCACTACCTAAACACGAATTCCTAAACCTTAATCATTAGTTTTCTTGGGGTATTTGCTATGTAGAATATTTCTCTGTCTATGCGTACATCGCGCGAAGTCACAAATTTCGCTTGTCACCGGTAACCTCTGACATCTCTGATGGTGGTATTGCTTCTATGTTGGCGTCATGAAGTTATTGACAACCATTTCTGAACCGTGACGGAGGGAATGCGAAGCGGTGTCACAGGAAAACACACATCCAATCTATAAAATGGTCTTTAATGTTCTTTCATTTACGTCCTCCTTTTTGAATAAATCCAGAATGTCCTGGAAGATGCTGAAGACTGGCAAAACATCCTGCGTTTGCGTTTCGAAAGTTTTCTTGAATAGCCTACAAGCTTCTCTGACTGGAGTAATATTATTATTGTAATACTCAACTGTAGGCCTGCAACTGGCAGTAGTCGTGGAAGAAATTTACTACTACAGTACTGTACTTGTAGCATGTGGTTTGCTAGCCTACTGGCTCCCATTTTTAANTGCAGTTGCAGAGTCCTATATGACGAGGAGACACTTCGGCAATTGGTGTTTTTCCTGCTTTTCCTCTTGTGGAACAAGCTNCTTCCTGTTTTTCAGCTGATTTTGAGTGGCTTTCGTCAAATANTTATGGATTCTGTGAGTGACTGTATTGTTGAAGAAACTACGCCAGTGTGCTGATCTGAGTACCTTATCAAAAATGTGTCTTCTCTATTTAGTTGATGAAAATATGGCAGGTGTAAAGTTTGAACCAATTTTACTTTGTCATTGATTGATGTTGATCACAAAGTGAGTTTGTTATGTTTTTCGCTATGCAGTAAAGTAATCATCCATGTGTGCTTGAGTATTCTGAAAGCGTGCTTGAGAGTTTCTGGCTGTACAGTATAGGCTACTGTACATACATGCACTATATATGCAATGTGCATGTTCTCAAGCACGCTTGAATATCACCTTTTTAGCTACCTTTATATTATGCAAGTCACTCAATGTCAGGGCCTGGGGTTGGGAACTTGCAGCTTGTGAGCCAAAAAATGCGGCCCCACATGAAGATGGCCTGCATCACAATTTTCATTACCCAAGTTGAAGTTAGAACACAACATTGCATCAAAACAAAGCTTCATGACAAGCATACATGTCTTTTATAATTAAGTCAAGAGAAATCTCTCATTCCTTGATATAGTTTTCTTTTCTTGTTTTCAGTTGTATAGATTGCAGGTTATGGACATTTTTTCAGAGCAATTTCCTCAGAGGTTTCAAGCAATGTAAAACATAATACCATGTTGTAATGTCATCATAGGCCATGCGACTGACAAGATAATTAACCAATGAGCCAAGTCACAAATAAGACAAATTCATAATGAGACAATATTGCATAGGGGGACTTACAGAAAGCGCAAAACATGCCAAAGACAAAGCTTTACAGAATCTTTTCAGTTATATAAATTTCAGGTTATGGAAATTAACTTTTAAATCTAATAACCAGAGTGCAAGCCATTTTGTACATGGTATTTTAAGTTCAGTGCACAAGTCTTTCTGTTATGAAATTTACTGTAGGTTATTTGTTTAACTTAATCTTGCTATGGCACAAAAAAACTAACCTATAAACCATTGTATTGCATAGCCAAAAGACGCTTGATTGTGCAAAAAACTTATAAGATAATGAAGTAAAAACAGTTATAATGTGTGTCTGAATTATTTCATCAGCTAGAGTCATGCCAGGAAGTATATCTCAATTTTGACCAGAATTTCTGCACATCTGTATATAATTTCAGTTAGATTCTAATATATATTCTTATATAAATGTTTATATTGTAGATGAGCAATTCTCTGGGGGCGCCAAATAGCTCTGTGGTAAAGTGTCTGCCTCTCAAAGGTTGGGTGTTCAATCCACAGCCACGGAATGAATTACCGTAGCGCTCCTTGGGCAAGAGCGTTCACCTTAATCACCTCAGCAAGAAGCACAATTCAGGCTTCGGCCTCCCGCCAATTGCCATCATAAAAATTAACAAAAAAAACAAGAAACAAACAAACAATTCTCTGTCTATCCTTTCACAGCCAAGAATCTAACTTACCAAAGTATATGTTTTACCTACTTGGTAGGCATCATGTTTTCAACGATTTATCTTCAAGATTGAAGATTACAATCTATCACTTACAATCTTCAAAACTACCATGGCGTTCTGTTTTTTTTTCATAGGCACCAATGCTTTGTACATTATTGGTTGTAATCTTTAAAACTTAAGGAATATTTCATTTTGCATGTACTGGAATGTGCATACACAATTAGTAGAAAGGCGAAATTATTTGGAAGTAATACTGTAGCAAAAATTTTGGTGTTCTGCATATTTTCCAAAACAAATTTAGTGAAGACTCTCTTGCATGTAGAAGTTGATGTGCTTCATGTGCAAATGCAGATCTGCTGCTAGTTTTGAGCTGCAGTTAATAGAGGTCAGCTGCAAAGGTGTTGTTTATAAACTGTTCCCATGTTTTGCTTAAACACTAATTGAGTCAGTTCTTTCTCTCATGATTTGTCTGAGGTGTCAGCACACAAGCACAGGAAAGCATGCCAAAAGATACATGTTAATGGCTGTGCTGATGGGTATGCATGTTTTGTCAAAAATGTTTTGTAATGTGTGTTACTTATTCTTATAGTTGTTTTCAATGGCATTCATCCTAATCATTGCAAGACCATCAAGGCAAATGGGGCATTACTGATGCAATGCAATCACTAATGCAACTCTGCCTTCAAAGTTGAAGCCATTGAGTACTTCATTAATTTTTTTGTTTATGCTTCATTACTGGAATAAATTTCACTGTTGATTAGTGGTTTAACCTTTATCTCTCGAAAACTAGTCAGCGAGTTATGTATAGTGGTACTTCTATTTATCAAAGGTAGTACATATAATATATGCAAGTCTGAAATGTAATTTAATTTAAAACTTTATTTACCAGCCTGTGTATCTTTACATACTTAGTATTTTCAGGACATATATCGGGCTAAATGCTAACATGGATCTTGCATCTATTGATTAACAGTTTTGATCTTTTCCTTTTGAAATTACCTATAATCATGTACAAAAAATATAAAGAAAAATAGCAGACTTAAAAACTTAATCCCATGTTTGGGCTTAGTTACAAGGGGTTTTATGAAACTGCTATAAACATGGCAAACTCTAAAAAACTGCCTGGTATCCAGCTCATTTTTCAGAAAAATGACTAGGTACAGGAAGTGTTAAAGCATCTTAGTAGCTACTTTTTATCTTTTTATAGTGGTTAATGATTTTTTGTCTAATACCTTTATTTCAACTTGCCGCGTTGACAATGCAATGCATTTTTCAATGAGTATGGTTCATATAGAAAGCTAAATATTGCTGTGTTGTAGTTTACTACAAAAATGAGTAGAAAATCATTACTACATAAATAAATTACTTTAATTGTTATTAAGATTCTGATGCAAATGCAAAAACATCTTCTATATAATAATAACTGTCAAATATTTTTTTTTGTTTTGTTGTTATTTATACAATCGTGGCTTTGTTAGACATGAGTGTCTGTGGATATCTTGGATAATTGTTAGAAAATTACTGGAACATTATATTAATACTCCATTTCTTTGAAAAAATGAACCTGTTACATCTATATGCAAAGTGTGATGAAATATGCATGCTGTATGGTGTCTGAAGTTGTTGGAAAATAACTTTTTCCAACTCAGCAATGCTTTGCCTGTGGTAATTTCAGTTCAATGCATTTTTTGTTGCAAAATGCAAACTGCCTTTTGTGTTGCCATATAAAAGAGTCGCAGCAATTTTTGTATTTGTCATCATGGCACATGAAGCTTGTTCAAAATTGAGGAACAGAGATGTTGTTTAACTCCTTCCATCCCGGGCCGATCACTTATTTCCAGAGCTTTGCAACACCATAACTTGCCAGGCGATTGAGCTAGAAAGCTGTTCAAACCTTCTATGAATTCAGCAAGTCTCCTAGTTCAGATTTAAAAAAAAATTGTTTTGGGTTTGGAATTTTCTGTGGGTAATGTCATTATGGGGGCATGTTTTTGCCTTTTTGGCCAAGTTTACCTGACCTTGGTCAACAACCCAACACGCCAGTTTTTGCTCAAGTTTTTTGGAAACAAGGCTAAAATCCATGTTTTGAAAGCCTTTGATTAGTGTAAGTGGAACCAAAATTATGGCTCAAAAACCTAATTTTCAACAAAAATAAAAACGTTACATCAAAAGTATGATTAACCCTCTCAGGGCAAATTTTGCTAGCCATAACTTGCCACCAGATTGAGCTAGAGATCTGTTCAAACTCTCTAAAGATGGAGAAAGTCTTGTAGTTTGCAATAAAAAAAGTGTTTCAGTTTTGGATTTCGGCTTTTTCATTTATGTTTACATGATGGGAGTATAATGCATATCTGGTTTACATCCCGATGATGTCACCATCCCCTAGGAGTCAACCAAATGAGCCGATTTTGTGGCTCAAATTTTATTGGATTTTAGGCTATAATACGAGTCTTTTAGAGCTGTTGATTGACTTTCAAGCAAATCTGGTTCCAAAATTATGCTAAAAAATCCAATTATTTTAGGAATTTGCTGAGTAATTTTTGGGGATTTCCCTAATTAATTTCCAGAAGTTTGGCCATGACCCTAAAAAATAACAATTTTGAGACTAATGTTGCTTGACATTAGCAGTTTTTTTAGACAAAATTTATGAAAATTAGCACATAAAACAGTAAATCATTGCATTTATTCCGTCTAATGAGAATGGCAAATTTGAATTATTTCGTGGCCCAGAGTGGAAGGTTTTTCGACCCAAATTTGGGTCACAACCCACTATTTGCAGACCCGTGTAATGTGGTACCGTAATATTCGGACCATAAGGTTTATAAGGTGCAGTATCAATAGTTGAATGTTAGCTATTCTTTTTTTCATACGTGAGGTGTACCGGATTATAAGGCACTTTGAATGAAGCAAAACGTAGACAAGTCAAACTGTATTCAACTCTTTCACAATAACTCCTGAGTGCGGAGTTGCCGAGTGCCAGAGTCGCCACTTGGAGTTTAATGTGTCATTACATACAAGGGAGTTTAATCTGTCATACATGCCTAATCAGCTAGACACGAATAGAATAAAATAAAAGTTTTGCGCGTGTTTGATTCGGTGTGCACCAATGTAGTCAGGAGCCTCGTGGAGGAATACGATCTGTGGTATGTGTTAGCTACTCTAGCTAGGATGCTACTCATTGCAATTGTTGTTGGTTTGTTGCATAACATGGTCTGTTTACAAAAAAATCATAACTAGCAATTAAATAAATAGTACTGTATACCACATAAAATTGGTCTTAGGTGAGAAAGCACAACCAGATTCATACATTAGCTGCACTGCATTATAAGGTGAACTTTCGATTTTTGAGGAAATTAAAGGATTTTTTAGTGCACCTTATGGTCTGAAAAATACGGTAATAGGATTTTTACTGCCAAATTGTTGAAAAATATTCTGTTGTTGTCAAATTAAAATTTGAATTCATGTAAATCAGTGGTCCTTAACCTTTTTTCTACCACGTCTCCCTTGAGTAATTGTCCTTTGTTTCAAGGCCCCTGACATTAAATAAGTTTTAAAAGCAAATGTATATATTGGTAAATTTATTGATCAAACGTTCCATGTTGTAGAGCACATAATAGCTTGTGCCCCCCTGAAAATTTATTGATTCCTCCTGGCGAGGCGTTCTCCAGGTTAAGCACCACTGATCTGAATGAACCTCTCATGGTCTTATTGTTTCAAGAACCTTTTAAGAAGCATTTAACAAAAAACCTTGCAAAGCTTTTATGTTACTCTTTTCAATTTCTTATGTTTTTGATGAGAATGAATGAAGTGATTAACCCAAACAGTTTAACAATTTATTGCCAAAGGTATTGTTGCTGCTTAGAATCGTTGAATCTTAAATTCATAGATCCCTCTGCACCCTCACAAACAACCAAAAGCAATAAGAAATGTTGTGAAGATGGAGTTACATTTAAGGAAAAACTGGAATGCAACCCTGCAGGAAAAATCCAATGGCTCTGTTGCACCTTCTCCGGTGGCGTTGTGTTGATTGTGTGATTCACCACAAACGGGGTGTGCGTGAAGAATAACACCATTATATATGTAGCGCGAGCAAGCAATAAAAAGAGAGATTGCGACGTGGAAACTCTGCCGATACTGACATGTGAACAATCAAACATGATGGCTAGCATACGCGAAGAGAGATTGCGAGCATGATCTCTATCGTTGCTTGCTGCCACGGTGCGAAGCTTTGCGCACATGCCGCTCGGGATTTCTGATCGCAACAGCTATTTCTGGTCACTGGATAAATTTGACAAGTTTGAGGAACTACTGTTTTGTTGCTCATTTGATTCATTCAAGTTGCAGATTTTGTAATCTGATTGATCAGTTATTAAGGATTGCTTTATTGCGTGTTATGCTTCTGCATAGTTTGCTATAATGGCAACTAGAAGATGCTTGTTGTACACAAGCCATAATAATGCAGCTTTTTCTGATTGTGGGTGTATCACTTGGAATGACCATGACATAAACAACCTATTGCTTGTTTTATACTTCTGCACTAATTGCAACAATATCTACTTTGTAACCTAAGCCTAAGTGTTTACAGTTATGACGATGCATGAAAGTCAAAATTTTGTGGATATTATTTTAGTTTATTGGGGAGGAATCTCCAAGGAAATTATTTCTTTTCAAATTGGTGGCAAAGGGCAAGATCTTTTCAGTGCCATATGGTGGAAATCAATAATTTAGCAGCAGAAGTATTTGGTTTAAACTTAATTTATAGTCTCTCACATTGAGAAATCAGTTACGTTTTGGGTATCATACTGGCTGGTAAACTCCTGTTTAAAAATTTTGGTGATAGTTGTTATGATGTTTCTTTTTAACTTTAAGTCAATGTGCATTATTTCAAACTGATTTGTCACACAATGTGAATATAAAGTATTTTTTAAATGTTAGCTCGTTGTTAAGTGGGTGATAACAAACAGTACCGCAGTTGTTTTGCTCAATGTACTCTACAGTTTTGTTAAGATTGAGGCGGGATAGCACCTGAGTTGGCCTTTGTTAGCAAAAAAGTTGTTGTCACATGCTGTTATTAAATCTTTGATAAATTAGTTATATTATTGAATGCACAAAAATTTGTTTGCAACAAATAGTACTGTTTAAAAAATTGAGGGTATGTCAATTTAACTTTGACTTGGAAGGAACAAAGAGAACAATTGAAAACAACAAATTTTTTGCAAAATGTTGCCGACTGGGCAGTTATTGGCATCTGCCACATTGTTACTGACTTTCGTGAGGCACCTGCCTAACAATGAAACATTGCATATACTTTAGCTGCTGGTTACAATATCAAATAATTGTTTAAATATAGTTTGAAAACTGTAAAATCATTTCAAATATATGCTTATATGGTTGCAGTGATTTAGACACCAATGTGATTGCCTATAATGATGGTTTTTGTTTCAAATCCTTGAAGTACTAACGCACTGATGATCTGTTTCCTTTGCTTGTATTTTTCTATTTCAAAGTTCATAATATTCAGGTGAATGCTAATTTCAGATTTAACAGATAGTTAGAGTCTTAGCTTACATTGATGTAATTTTGATTGTTGAAGAACTATAAAACTGTCACCTAAAGTAGATCATGCACACTTCCTCTCCTCATTTGAGTCGACATCNTGGTGAAGTTAACCCTGCTGATGGACCGCAAAACCAAACCAAAGGGCTTGTAACAGAATTTTATGAGAAGGCACCATGTGCAATGACTGTTGATGGTGACATGAAAGTTCTGAAAGTCATGTATGTATTGCTGTGAACAAACTCTTTCATTGTTTCGCTTGAGCAAGTTCAATCAGCAGTTTGTGTTTTGTTACAGTGTTTTGATATACTGCTTTTATCTGGTTGTATTGATTTTACGTTAAAGAAAACTCAATATTACAGAGATCTTAACTGTCATGGCATGTGTTGCAAATTTTCAGAAGATGGCAAAATGTTTGCTGTTGGATTGTCCAGTGGTGATATTAAGGTATGCAATTTGTCATTTGCAGTTAAAAGGCACTAGGATTTCTGTATGCTTACAAGGAATCAGCCGACTGCGCTCTGATTTCATCCTTTTTGTAATGATCAAACGTGCACATATCTATATTCAAGTATGTACTCTCCACAATGGGATTAAGCAAGGAATCAATCAGCAAATTTTTAATAGGAAATCAATTTCATGTAAAATTATGCATCCTCAGTCCTTATTCAAACATTCTCATTTGCAGTGTCATTTTTCAGATAAACAGTACAAATTACATTAGTGTATATCCATACAACTGGCTGCAAAATGTTTGTTGCTAGTTAGGACTTGACAACTTCTGCTTATTTCAGAAAATTATGTGTCATGTACTTGTTAAACTATGTGGTAAAGTTTGATGTGTTGCAACATTTATTCTGTAATCAGTGAATGCTTTCACAATTGTGGGAGCTTCCAATGGGAGTTTGTGTTCAGAACAGCTTTATCTATTACAGCTTCAGGTAGAATTGAACTTCTTGCAGCTTTGTGTGGTGAAACTGTGTCATGCATAAACTTTTGAAATCAATTGATATAACAGTCAATCTTCATTGGTTTACACTTTTCAGTGGTTCTTCACCAGGGTGGCACGCCTCCTCAGAGAGGTGCCAGCAAATTTCTGGGCTTGAGCCATTACGCGCTCCACACCATGGAAGGTTTGATCAATAAACTAACAATAAATACATTTGTTTTTACAATTTATTTAATGTCAGGGGGGGCTTGAAACAAAGGACATTTACTTAAGGGAGGTGTGGTAGAGAAAAGGTTAAGAACCACTGCTAAAGTGAGGACTTTCCTTGTGGGCTGTTGTTGTGTAGGTTTACAAAGCTTCATCTGGCACATGCATCTACCATCTTGCTGATGATGAAACCAAGTCAGACAGGCTACCTGTGACATCTGTCAACTTTGCACCTGGTGAAGCAACAATGAAAGGGGAGCTGTTGCTTGCCACATGTGAGTTTTTCTCATTTTTGCTGTTGACATAACTCTTTTTGACAAGATGCTTTTGACAGTTGTCCCAACGACGTTCATATTTGCAAATGAATTTGGGTTGCAGCTGCCGCAGTGACAGAATGCAAATATTTGCTGTTTCCTTCTGCAATGTTTCTAAAAAATGGCTGTTGTGTGCGTGTATCCTTGTAGTGCAAAATGGTGGAAATTCACCTTTAGTATCCACTTGTTTTGTGTTAATTGACATTACAGTTGCAGCAAAATACAATACACACTACAGCCATTTGCCTAGTGTTTCCCAACGAAAACCCAGTTTTTTTAAGGCAGCAATTTTAATGGTGATCTCATCTTCTGGTTCAGTGGTCCTTAAAGTTTTAACGCCTCAATACCCCCAAGTCAAATTTTCGTCAATCTGCATACCCCTTTTCAACAAAGTTTAATAGCAAAATATTGTGAGAAATAAAACAGAACTGGTAAGAAATGTTCACTGGAGCAGTGAGGAAAAGGGGCCAATCCAAAAGTTGCATAACATTCATCAGCACCAATCTTCTTCATGCGGGTGCAATGTTGTTAGATTGCTAGAATGAATGCTTGAAAAGTCAATCTGGATGGAAGCAAGTTCAAGTTCTTAGTATGAGAACGTGAGTCCAGATTTGGATTTATTTCCCAGCACTGTTGAATGTCCCAACATCTAATCTCAATACACCCTCGGAGTATTACAGACCAGTCGCAGTAGCCACAGTGGTGTCAAAGCTGCTTGAGCACTTCATTTTATCTAACATCTCTCCTTTCCTTGGTACCACAGAC
>JGI24022J15233_10007586_pt1 | contig 11973 bp, 5 predicted proteins | sample Ectturendosymbi2_FD_15233 | JGI IMG/M metagenome (IMG submission 15233)
AATGCCTTGTACTACGTTCTGTTTTGTCTGTTTTTATCAACCTGCGTTCTGCAGAGTGTGTGTGTTCATACTATGGACTTCGTGTCTGCTCATGAACAAATAAATTAAAATTAAAGAGGAAACTCAAAAAACCTTTTATTCCAAGGTTCGCGGTGAAAGGACAACATAGCTTCGGCAAGATATCAGTTGTAACCTACTGTTAGCAAGTTAATAGTATAAATTCATTTATAGTAACATTCATCTCAGTCAAGAACAATTGGTTGCCATGCGCTAGTTTATACACATGGATAAAAACAACTTCAAAGTTGCCATACTTTTCTGTACAAAAGGATACCTGTTTACAAAAGACAGAGAAAGAGAAACGGAAATCCAATTCTTCACAAATATGTGAAAACCAGTTTGCAAAAACTATATTTTTTGGGAAAAAGCTTGTCATTTCAAAATAGTCTTTTATCTTTCAAAAGCAGACTATTTTCGCGCAAAGAACAACGTGCTTTCTTTAGCACAAAGTTCATTTCATCGGAGTGATGCACCTTGCTTCAAAAATCGTGTTCGTTGAGAAACAGTTCCTTTGCCTTTTAGTGTGTAATTATGGCGGATTTCCCAGCACCACTTCAAAACAGGTTTAATGCTCTGTCCGTCAAAACATGTTTTTTAGAGTTGTTTCATCTGCTGATCATGATTGGTAGGTAGGTTTATGCATGGATGTCTTTGACTCAAACCACCAAATAACAGAAATTAAATCAAACGCACGGAACACAAAACGGTAGAAAAGTTATTTGCATGTAAAAAATATACTGAGAAAGACAGTTGAGGACTTAGGAATTCTTCTAATTGGCGTGAGGTACATATTTGAGGTACAAAGGTTTTGCATCATAAAAGCATTACTGTACATTCTTACTAATGACGTTCATTTCGATACCCACGGTACTACTCGCCATTATTAGCCACTCAAAGTTTATAAGACGAATCTACCCACCAAGAATATTAAAAACACCGTGATCAAAGTCTTGGGTGTTGCTGAAACGGTAGCAGTATTACAGCACTGGGTAACTGGGTGTTCGTGCTGCAAAGCTGCTGACAATGTGTCTTGTGATGTGGAGAACGCTTTACTATGTATTGACGTTTTTCCGGAGCCTTTTTGTGCTGAAGGGTCTTTCACTGCGCTGGCTGTTGGAGCGGATGAGACCTTCGACCGCAAGGTGCTTTGGGAATTTAAAAGAGAATGCCTGTTGACAGTTCTCGTGCTATGGGACTGGATGACTTCTGTATCGATGGCACGGGTTGAATATTTATCGACATTGAAACCTGAGGCAGCCGGTTTAGAATTTTCAATATTTTCCGACAGTTGTTTCGGTAATTTGGTTTGGAAATCTCCCACTGAACGAACCTGGTTACTTGTTGACCAGCTATCTTTAGTTCGGTTTATCTTCCCCAACTCCGAAGTTTTTCTTTTACTTAGCAGCCGGTTATTTGGATTGACTTGTGTTTGATTCTGTTTCTTCAAAATATTGACGCAGACGACATGATCCTCTTTCAGTTTCTCCATAAACTTTACGCTTTCTGCCTGAAAGTCCTTAATATCAGTGCGTAGGGCATCTACGTGGGATCTCTTCTCCACAATATCGTTCTGTAGAATTTTGATATTAACCTGGGTGACGTTGACAGTAGCAAAGAGTCTGGTAGTATCTAAACGCTCTTGTTGCACTTTTAACGTGTTTGATCTCGTCAAGGTTTTGAGAGCATTCACTTGGTTTTGCAGAGCAGTTATTTGCCTCACTGTGCTTGATAACCTCGCAAAGATACTGTGGTTTGCTTTCTGCAAGGCAGGAACTGAGCGTTTTTCATTGATGGCCAAAATCTTTGCAAAATTTGACCCAAAACTTGCAATTTTGTTCTCTGTATGGTTTAAAGATTTCATTGCTTTTGTAATCGCAGCTGTCACTTTCAACAACATCGGTGTTGCATCGGCTTTCACAGCTGACAACTCTCTGCGCAAAGCCACCACCCTTGAACCAGCAAGCCGCAATGACTCTTGGCAGTCAGCACTCAATTGAAAGAGTTTTGTTTGATTTCCCAAGAACTCACGGTTTTCTTCTTGAACTTCTGCTTTCATCCGCATGATCTGGTGCAACTTTTCGTCTATTGCTCTTGTTGCGCTCGATATTGTCACGTTAACCATGTTCTTCGTGCGATCGGCAACCATCAGCATGTTGTCGTTAGCTGCTACCACTTGAGACTGCAGATTAAGTACGTTTTCATGCAGTAACAATATTCTCTCCAATTTGGATGCTGTGGCGTTACTTCGTTCTTTTGTTTCTGACTGAACTGATTTAACTGTGTTCAGCTCGGCTTTCACTCGCCGGTACAAAACCGAAAGGTTTCCCAGAGCTTTTTCAGTCCTGTTGCATGTCAGCGCTGTTTCATTCCAACGAACGTCAGCCTGCTGGCCTTTATTTTCTATGCCATCTTGAATCCTGAAAGCTTGAGACAGCAATGAAGTTACATTGCTTAATCTCTCATGAAGCTGTACGTCTTTGATTTTGACAGCACTGAGAACGCGCATGGCTTCAGACAGGTTAATGTCTGTAATGTTTTGCGCTGATCGAATAACACTTAGTTGTTTGTTGCTCTCTTCCTGTATCCGTGAAATGTTCCTGTGCAATATTTGATTTCTGTCAAACATCAAAATGGTTTTCCGTTGGATATCTCTTGCTTCAGCTAAAAGGGCTGTACTTTCGAGTTGTACCTTTGCAGCAGAGAGTAACGTGGAGTTGGTTGAATTGAGAAAGCTTTTAAGACTCGATTGAACATTCCACTTAACTTTATGTAATTCTGCAGTGGAATTCAAATTGGATTTCCTGATCGTAGCTAGAGTGTCCTTAAATCCATTAGCAAGCAGTTCCATTTGCCTGTGAGATGTTTTTGTTTCTGCAAACAGCTTCATAGTGTTTTCATATTCCGTACGTATTTTGGTATGTAACGTAGACGATCTGTTATGCAGTTGATCGAATTCAGCAACTTTAATTGACATGTTTCCCAGAACAAGCTGCAGCTTTGCTTTCAGTTCTTTGTTCCTCGCATAAAAATGAGAAATCTCATTTAATTTTAGCGAAGTTGCGCTGTGCAGAGCGTAAGTGCTGTTGTACGCATTGTGCAAGAGCTGCTGTCGCTTGATAATTTCGGACTGAATCGCTGTGGTCTCGTCAAGCACCGTTTGAACCTCAACCTGGGAAAAAAAGGCTTCCTCGCGAAGTGCAATGCTGTTTTCCAGCATCTTTTCAGTTCGGTTTTGCAAACGTCGGGTCTTCATTTGCAGATAATGGCCTTGATTTGCAAGGGTGTCAGCACGCTTGAAACTTGTCACAGCTTGAGCTTGTAGTTTTCTTAAACCCGCATCTTTTTCAGCTATGTCTGCTATAGTTGCGTTTACTGCTATTTGGAGCACATTTATTTTTGAAGATCTCTCCTCAAGGTTACCTCGAAGTGACGCTATTTCCTCGAGAGCCACTGCTGTGCGGGAATTTGTCTTTTTTACGTCTTCAAAAATAACTTCAGCCCTTTTTTGTATTTTTCGGGTAAGTGTCTGACTTCGCAGGGTTTCCCCCTGAATTAAAGTCACGTTAATCAGTTTTACCACTGTTTCCTTTTGCGTTGTTTCCGTTTGTTCCTGTATCTCTGTCACTTCTAAGAGCTTGGCAGCTGCTTGTTCTTGCATGATTTTTATCTCTGCATGAGTGGAAGACATTTTTGAAAGCTGACGCGAAGCATCCAATAAAAAACTTTTGCTCAGGTTTCTCTCAACTTTCGCTTCGAACAAAAGTCGCTTTGTGTTCGATTGAGTGTGGACAGTCTTGACTTGTAAACGATGCAAGTCTGCTGCTTGCAGCGATACATTTGATTGAACCGAACGTATTTCAAGCAACGCATCAGCTACCTCGCGTTGCGCACCAAACACTCTTCGAAGTTTTTTCTTGATATTTGCTTCAACTCTCCTGTTTTTCACTGCAGTAGCTTTAATCTCAGTCAGCGTGGATTGCATTTCCTGATGAGCAAGTAGAGTTTGATCCCTTGCCACCAGTGTTTGTCGGAGGAGGTCATTGATTTCAGTTAACTTTTCGTCTGTTCGTGTTTCGATTAAGGCAATGCTTGCTTGTTTTGCATTTATTTCGGAAAGAATATCTTCTATTCTTTTTTTCATGGAAGTAATGTTAGCAACCGTATGGTCATGCTCAGCGTGTTTTTGTTCCACCATTTCTTCCAGCAAAATTTCTGGCGAACCATGATCGGTCATCCACAGTTCTGATGGATCACTGTTGCAGTAGTCGTGAAGGCAACAACCGATTAGGCAAGATCTGAAACGAAATGAAGCTGCAGTAAACTCTTCCGGATTTTTCTGAATGAAAACGCCTAAAGTTAAACAACACAAGGGTTCTGACAGGCACTTACGTGAAACCGGTTGTTACTTTAATAATTTTTCAGATTTTTAAGAGCCAAGCTTTCTTGACCTACTTAAGGTTGCAAATGTATCCATACATGTATGTTCATTGCTGTTCGAGCAAAGTAGTGCTAGTTTCAGTCTTAATGTTAGCTGGTTGTTTTGAGAAAGATATTTCGGAAAACACAGTTGCAAATTTAACGCGGTAAAAGAAAGACATTAACTCGCAAACTTGGCTTCGTCATTCTACATTTTTGCAATGGAAATTGTAGCAAACATGTTGTTTTTCTTCTTAAACAACGATTTCACTAAGCACCTGAGGTATAGTTAATTGCAATGAAATTATGAGAAAGAAATGCAAGTCCACCAAGCATATACGTAGAAGCTAAGCTAGCTAAGTGGCTTAAAAACCAAACTGCAGTCTTACTCTATAGGGTAGCTATTGAGAAAACCATGCGCAATTGAAGCACGGGCGAGTTCCTCGCAGAAATTTTGGTCGCTTCCGCACATTTTCTTCTCAGCACACTCGAATCCAATTCCAGAGAACAACTCTGCGAAGAAAATATCCTCAATTGCTTTTGAAAACTTTGTTTGAAGAATAGCCCCTAAATTGATTAACCTTTTTCTTCCAATGAAAAAGGGTTTTATCTTCATTCTGATTCTACTGAAAATCTTATGTTTAACAGCTTATAGCGTTTATTTTTCCTAAAACAAAGTTTTCCATAAATTGTGTGACATCAGTTTCGTTGAACTGCGTACCAGGAGAAAAAGTTTGCCACGGTATTCCAAGATCTGACAAGTCATTCTCTGTTCTTGCAAAAACCAGTAGAAAAGCAGTTTGCAAGTTGCAACCACTGAACAGGCCAAACTTTTGAAAATAACTGCTTATTTTTCATATTGCTGGTGTTTGCTTTAACTACTATTAACAAATTGCACATCTGCAACCTGAGCGAAATTAATGTAGATAACGATGGAAATTAAACCGTTTTTCCTTTTTTAACATTGAAATAAAATTTTCAAGAATTTGTGCGACTTGTTGATTTAATCCAAACATCATTTCGGTAAAGCCCTGTAAATTCGAAATAGAACATTTTTTGTTGTCCATTTCATAAGAACCTTATTTTTAGCCTATTGTTTTGTATGCCCCATCAACAGTATCCGCTAGCTGTGTACGCTTAAATTTATGAAATGGAAAAGTTTGAAAATCAACACATCATCACTGTCTTTTAACCGAGAATTTAAAATAAGTTATATAAGCTTTGCATAAACCGCTTAACATGTAACACTTGCCAATTCCTATACAATAAACCTGAATGAAGTGCAATGCAGTTTTTACGAGAAAGAAAGGTCCTATCGCGACCAGAAATATTCTTCTAAATACCCCAAACAAAAATATCTACGCTGTAAAAGATTTATTGCATGTCTTTTTTACAAATCAGCGTATTTTTATTTAAAAATACAACAATTTATCAATAAGTACTAAATAAAACAAAATTGGTGTGAAGCCGTGAGCTAGGCCAACTCACCACAGTGTGTTTTTCATTTATTTGTATTTTAGTGTCGGAATAAAATAGCTTTGACGAAGCTGAAGTTAGAAGTAGTCTACCCTCCGTCGAAGTTCTACTCCATTTGGTGCTTCAGAGGAATCAATCAGTTTAACTTCCCACACATAATTTTGCTGCTATCCATACCAGAGTTCGGTTAATTAAAATTTGTAATCGAGCTAATGTAATTAATCACATATTTTCATGTAACAGCAATTACAACTAAGACTTTTTGTTTTTTGCGTAATTGCAATTTTCCATAAATCGTAACCTAATTACAGTTATATTTTGCTTTCAACAGATTTACAGAGTTCGAACATGCATAAACAAAACTAGTGAAACACTTGTCATGTAACTTGCTGCAGTTTTCGAGTCAGTTAGGAAATGTCCCAGGTGTTCTGTGCGTGTGATTTGGATGGGTGACAAATCAGAGTTGAATAAATTACAATTTGCAGTGTAAATACTAACAAATTTAATTCGAGTTTTCATACACCAGAGATCTCAAATTCTGAAGAACAAATGGGTCAATTTGAGATTCGGCACACAAAATCTAATTTTAGTAAGAGTAGCAGCTTGGCTAAATAATATCGTGGCCGTATGTACATATTTCTGATGTTATAAATAAGCAAAACGACTCTGCTGCAAACGAAAATTTCAATAAAAAGCAACAAAAATCTAACAGAAGTAAGACACATAAAAACACTAAATTTGCTTTTTCATGCTTCAGACGAAAACAGTTTATAAATGCTCATTTTGATGATGTCATCTGGCAATGTTTATTCGCAACCAGCGATTCGATGTTTGACTTGAATTCAAGTCAGCCTTGGAACCGACTCCAAACGATCGTTCATAAGTTTTGACCGCAGTGCATATTTGTTGATTTTTATTTTTGAAAAAAATTGCTCACAGAGGCCAGAGGTAAGTGTTACCAACAATAGCCTCAATGCGAAGAGCCAAGGCATGCAGCTTCGGTATCTTACACCACGAAGAAACCTATAGAAATCTGGAACGCCGATCATGTGTGTACCTGCTTCAGAGTCGTATATCACACTAGAGTTCCACCAATTCCATTTAAAGTTCTTAACGACTGATGGCAACATCAATTGTCGTGGGAGTATAAAATTGCGTAAACGCCTTTTCTAAACCCCCAAACTCTTTGGATCGACAACAAAACTCCACATGTAAACCGAAAATTATATCTGCCATATTTTTCAACGGCTGTGGTTCCACCCCATTCAATGATTGCAGTGCCATGAAGTGAACTAAATTGCCAATTGAAAGATGATTAGCCCACAATGTAGGTTTGTACTTGAATGCCTTCACACAGTCGTACATCATCGTGATAACTTGCTTTGGGCCTTAGAGCCTTGTGTTGTTACGGTCACTTTCTGAAAGCAGCACGGAACAAACTGTTTTAGGTAGCTGTGTAGCCAGCTACATTTTGTGCTGCTGTAGCCAGACCAAAATTTTGGGAGGGGCCAAATATTTTGACTTTAAGAAAGCAACAGTATTTGGATTGGGACACCACCTCTCGAAGCACATAACGACAAGATATGGTAGAAATTTGGGGAGACATCATGGCCCCTTTAGCCGCGTTTGCTACGCCTCTGTTGGGCAGGAATTTGAGGTTTTACGAGTATCAAAGCCATGAGCTTTACGGTTTTAGTTCTCGCATGAGATTCGTACCACGGAGGCTTTACTTAATACTGATAGTTTATCCCCATGTTGACCAAGGTCTGCATCCCCTTTGTTGCTTTTTTTCCATCGCGAGTTTCATTTACCTCGATTTCTTGTATGGCGAGCTTGTAAGTGAATATAAATTTACAATGAGAATGAGAACCGCGAAGAGAAGCGATTAACTTGCGAGAAAGTACTTCCATATTTCTTAACAGAAAGTGCCAGGACGCCAAGTTTTTATCTTAAGCGACAGTGACAGAGTTTAGCTTTCATCTTTCCCAGAGTTCATTAGTCTGTAAGTGTCAAATAAAAGAAAACTATACTTCGTTGTCGCGTTGGGCCATTAAGAGGAAGAAGTAATACCATGCATACAGTTGTATAGTTCGACACTAACATGGCGGAGTTTTTAGGATTTGCTATCGTCGGTTCAAAATTTACAGATGGTTAACACCTGTGGAATAGAGTCAGCTGTATGCGATACAGTAAGTAATGAAAGAGTCACGAGACAACAGGAAAGCAACAGAGAGTCGCACGTATAATAAGTAGTGAAAGGTAGCCTTGCTGCAGAAGTTCACGTGCACAAGAATAACAATGTGGTGACGTGTGATTGGTCGACACTCGAATCAAGTTGGCTCGTGTCAGCACGAAAAGGAAGCGGTGGTGTGAAAAGCCCTTGCCTCACATTTGGGATGATTCGAGAAGGTTCGCACATTTGCTTTTGACGAGACGCAAAACATATGAAACCAAAGGTGCTATACATCGATATGCATAAGAGAGTCGGCAAAGCGCCTGACTTCAGATGATTTGTCCAAGATGATGTGTGTCAACTGTCAATCGACCTCCATCCAGGGGTCATCAATTATGGTTTTAAAGTCTATGTCCGAACTCCTCACTGGGTCAAACTTGGCTTTCGCTATGAAATTATCGGATTTTGCAACAACTGCACTCATCACACTATTCATTTGGAGATTTTTCCCGCATAAACCCTCTTGACGTAAAATAGAGTGAATGGCAGAAACCGATGATTCAAAGTTTTCGAATTTTTATTTGGGCAGATCCACTGATTGTTTGAGGATACATGGCAGGAGCGCCATCTGTAGCTACCGAAACCATGCAGTATCGACCAGTGCAGTCCTGCACGTTCAAAGCACTTTCTAGTGCTTCAAATACATCTTGCAGCTGAAGCTGAAGCTGAAGCTATCAACCCCTCTCTTATAAACACAGCACATTGCGCAACATCTGTGACATCTGTACTTTCACCAAATTCAATTGAAAATGCTTCAAAGTCTTTAGCAGCAACAGCTAGTTGTCAAAACGAATTGCTTGCCAACTCCGTGCGACTGGCAACAGTTTGGAGTCAAACTAATTTGTTGGAAATGTCTTCTTATCAGACCAGATATTTCGCAGATTTTTGAAATGCATTCTTTGACAAAAATTGTCAGGAAATGTTCGTCGAAATTTTACAATCATTTTACTAGGAGCAAAGCTTACTCTTACCGCATTTTTCCTTTATTTCATTGCAGATTGGTAAAAACACTGCGTTGCTTCAAAATTAACGATGCAATATACTGGGATTTTTCCTCACAAATATTTCCTGTAGCCTATCCAGGGATGTAGTGCTAACAAATAAGGTGTTGGAACCCACCAAAAAAATAACCATTTTAAAACAGCTTCAAAGCCATTTTTAAAGCAAAACGTGAAAAAGGTGTGGGAACGCCGTTCCTGCGCGTTCCCGCCTGTTAAACACCTGAGCCTGGCTATATAGTTTCATATTTTTTCTTGATACTGTATTCAAGGGGTCTCCACACTACGGCTCGTGGGCTAAATCCGGCCTGCGAAGACACTTTATCTATAATGAAAAACAACATATTTACGAAAATTTATTGATTTGATAGAATGTAACATATCCCGAAACAATGACATCATGTAAAACGGCCATATGAACATCTTTGCAGCCGGCCGAGTTTTGCTTTAAAAAAGGTATAATCTGCCCATATTGGCCAAGTCTTTGCAACTCCATAACTCGCCAGTCGATTGTGCTAGAGAGCTGTTCAAATACGCAAAAGACTCGGCGAGTCTTCTAGTTTGCAATGAAAAACGTTTTTAGGTTTTCGGTTTCGAGTTTTTTGTGAGCGCCGTCATAAGTGGGTAGGTTTTTGGCCATTTTGGCTCAGGTTACCTGGCGCTGGGCCCAACCGCTAGATTTCTCTCAAGTTTGTATTGGAAACTAGGCTAAAATTCGAGTCTTTCGAGCCTTTGATTGGGTTTCTGGTTCAAAAAGTATGACCAAAAAACAAAATATTTGGTAATTTTGCAAAAATGGGTAATTTTACCCAAACTCTTGATTGGACATTGAATGACAACATCGTCGACGGTTTATTCTTCTGCGCCACACTCACAAGCTACAGAGGGGCCATACCCCATTTGTGTAAGCACGAGCGGAAACGTCCGAAAACGCTGAGCTGTTCGACTGCGACATGACACTGTGATAAACAATGACAACAAGAATTTCAACCGAAACTAACTATGTGTGAGCTACCACCTCTTGCCTCTATCCTCCGCAGTTGTGTCAACTACAGTACAACTGAAGGCTGAAACGAAATTTTGCAAATGGCAACCTTCTGAATATATTAAGAAGTAGCCTGCGGACCACATAAATCTAGGATGCAAGCCACATGTTTGAGAGCCTGCCATAGACTGGTGTAGAATGAGGCAGATATATAGGTTGAGATCCAAGTATAACTTCGAGCAAGAATTGAAGTGTGATGTGTTGTGAAAGTGAACGGTTGAGTCACCAGTTGTGTCTTATGTTAAAGCCTTCACAACAATCTTGTTGCATCATTTTAATTGCAGCTTTGCCGTTTCCACAATACGTCAGTATTGCTTACCTCCGTTTACAGTCGTCGCTGCTTCTACTGCAACGCAGACAATTTCTTCTCCGTCCAGAGTTGGGCATATTTTGGTCACAGTAGCATTTTCCACTGGTACGAAGTCTGGGTATGGTGACTGTTTCACAACATATCCCTGCTTGCAAATTCGACAGGAAGCAAGACCGACCAGTGTCCAGAGTACAAGAAATTGCAGTATCATGTCTAAAAAGATTAAAGTACTGCATTACATTTTGATCAAATATTTTATTGTTAGCGATGAAGCACAAACGTATTTCTAAAATGTTTGACGTTTTATTGACCAAGAAGTGGACTAATGGTCACAATTCATGGAATGAATTTCTTCACATTCGTTTAGGTAGGGTTTAGTGACATTCCCATGAAGTGCGTAATAGAAATTCCAGGAAAATTGAAGTTGTGCCGAAGAAGACCCATTTAAATTAACCGCTTTTTCCTTTGGCAAAAATTTATTGCACAAATACACAAATTTGTTTAGAGGTTTACAAAGTAGAGGCAAAATAGTTCGGTTTACAAAGTAGAGGCAAAATGATTCGAGACGTTGTGCCGTGAAAGTTTTGCAAGATAAACTATGCAAACACCTAACATTTAATAAATGTTCGATTAAATGCAATCGGCTGTAAATTACTTGAACAACGTGAGCCAAGTGTTTTACTGCGCGACAAGGGTTTGAAAAAGCTTAGGAATATTTAGGATTGTCCATGGGACATATTTGCCTGCCCATCCCATCACATAGCAATTTATGCCTGTCCCATCCCACGGGATTCCCATTATAATATTATTATGGAATACAATTCAATTAAAATTATTGAATTTATGAAAGTTTAGGTTTAGTATCTACTCAATAGGACTACACAACATGTACAAAAAACATGCAAAACGACAAAATTTATTGACTTTAAAATTCAGAAGTATAGTCTCAGTATCACAATTCAGTATCATTCTGACACTCATTCTATTTCTGAGTCATGGGAAATACAAATGTGTGCTGTACCATCCCATGGGATGTTTCCCATGTGATTCCCATAGGAATGGCATTGCTATGGACAAGCCTGGGAATATTAAACTTAGCAAACAAATTGGCAAACATAAGACAACACTTGAGTAGACATGATATTATTAAGTACAAGCAGTTGTTTGATAAGTATTTTCCACTCGAATTACTGATTGCCAGTGACGTAAAATCGCGATGCAACGGAAAGTTGCTTGTCAATAAAACCCTAAGGCTTTTGGGCATCGAAGTTGCACGCTGCACATGCAGTAAATGCTGTCTTCTGTTTGAACAAAACAAGCTTGCTTTTCAGTGGGTAATAATAATAATGATATTTTATTGCGGACTCGTGGTCCATATCACAGACACAAGAGCACAAAAAGTGGTTAGCTATACATCAGCGCACATTACAGAAAC
>JGI24022J15233_10007587_pt1 | contig 11971 bp, 9 predicted proteins | sample Ectturendosymbi2_FD_15233 | JGI IMG/M metagenome (IMG submission 15233)
TCTGTTTTTATCAACCTGCGTTCTGCAGAGTGTGTGTGTTCATACTATGGACTTCGTGTCTGCTCACAAACAAATAAATTAAATTAAATTATACAACCTGCCCTGGAGAGCGAGTGTTAGTAACCACCAGGTTCAATGTAGCATTCCTACCTTTGAGGCGCTGCTACGAAAATACAATCAACGCAACACCACCGGAGAGGTTGCAACAGTATCAACCTGCGTTCTGCAGAGTGTGTGTGTTCATACTATGGACTTCGTGTCTGCTTACAAACAAATAAATTAAATATTAAATTAAATTCTATTGCAAGTACTCGCCACCCGTACTTTCCCTAGCCTGTGTCTCAAGTCCACTAAAAATGCAAATAACAGAAGAATTGGTAACACCAATTTATGAAAGTTCGCTGGTTTCTTCAACGGCATGCAACACACAAAAAGCTTAGTGAGTTTTAACGATAATGTTGAAAGAACCGACTGTTCACCTGATTACTTTACTTGGAGTTCTTCAAGTTTTTGCTGCGCCAGATAGCTGGTTACAACGAGTGATGAAAAGCAACACCATTCGTTGTATTCCAAATAACTCCAGCAGATTCTTTTTCGTTTGGCAGTGGCCTACAGTAGAACTCGCTGTTCTTTGTATAACGTTTTCTGGGAAAGTGATTGCCATGAGTTAAGTCACCCAAGGGTGAAAATATAAACAATCTTCGCTCGCCTCAAATAAAGTGATACCATTTCGCAGCAGTGAAATATAACAAACAATAACTTTACAATTTTTTTCATATCTTTTGTTGACACGTTGAATGCAAAACTTTATTTTCATATTTAAAATCATTTCCAGGTAGTTTTTATCAATTATCGCAGTTAAAAATTTGTTTAACTTAAAAATTTTTAGCTAATCATGACAAACATCTGTAATTTTCCACTAATTTTCCCACAAAAATTTATCTAACTTTGAAATTTTTAGCTAATTACGACAGACATCGGTAATTTTCCACAATTTCCCTAGCCAAAAGACCAACCCTGCTGCGTCAAACGCCGACACGCTCCACTGTAGCTTTACGTCGTTCTGCTTCGCCACACAGCGCGACTGCTGTGCTGTTGTTGCCGTCGCCCACAGGAAGGTGATTCATGACGCGTCCGTGCGTTTCAATTCTCGAATGGGCTGTGGCTGCTGTAGCTCGGCGCAGAACAAACTGTTACATGAATGATGTTTCTTCTTGCAGAAACAGCCTGATCTGACCCAGCTCAGAATGGTAGCTAGTCGAGGTGGTAGTAGCTGCGCATTTAGGCTTGCTGCAAGCATTGCTATCTTTGAAGTTCAAGGTATAATTGGCTGTACTTTAACAAGACAGCCACAGGCATGTGCCGTGTTCTGCTGGAATAAAATAAAGTCAACGCAAGCTTTTGCGGCACAATCCTGCCTAGTAAGTGCCTTGAGTGTTTCAGGTTTCGTGCAAATAATCTAATGTAGAACCTGCTGATGAACGGCCGTCAGTTGCAGGTCAAGAAGTTCACGATTGTGGTTTGTAAACCGTAGAGATACAAACGTTTGAGAGGTGGTGCTGGTAACTGGTAAGTCGGCTTAGCTTCAGGTAGATTATAAGGGGAGTGCACTCTACACTTAGTAATCATAAAGTGGTGCTGACATTTAATGCACTACATTCTAAGGTTGAACGACCTGCATTTCAATCCCCTCCAAAGACCAGCTCGCAGCGGCAACTCTTATTGCCATCCCACAGCCGATGTCAGTCATAATTTACGCTATTCGTACTTCTAAGACAATTTTTCGACACTAGCCAATTTCACTTGAGACGATCGAGCGGAGCTTCATTGTCGTCCTTTGATGCCGCTGTTCTCTTATTTTCACAGGATTTAGGGCTGCATGCTTGCCTGAAACCTGCTGGCACGATTTTCAGTTTGTAGAAAAACTTGATCGCTGAGACGTAACTCACCGACAAAAATGGCGTCTCACCCAACGGTGACTACGCGGCACAGGACGCACGCNGGACCGACAACTGTGCACTCAAGTGGGTGTTAACATTAGCGAATGTTGTTTGCAGATTGCAAAAATACAACAACAGGCATAGGACTGTGTTTGAACGAAGCGAATAAATGTTGGCAAATCTGGTGAAGCCGGATGCATCTTGTCATCGATGATTGATATTTTTAATTTTTGTCAGTCATCAGCGTTCAAGCTGTGAGCATTGATGTCATTAACAAAATGTCGTCAGCAGTTGTTGTATATCAGTTAAAACGGCCGTTGAAACGTTGCGTTTGGTTGTTGTGAATTTATAGGCCAGTCGCAATTGAGGATCAATAGAATTGAGCAGCGCTTGGAAGAAAGTTCAACTTTTGAATCTTGAAAAGTTGTGTAAGAGCACGAACGCTCGGGGAGCGATGTAAATAAAACGTTCTCGAACGTTTGCGTAAAGCAAATATTTTCATTGTCAGCAAAGATCGAATGAAGCGTGAAAGCGTTAACAACCAAAGCATACAAACGACATGTAACCACAGAAGGCAGCGTCTCACTTTGCAAAAGTAAACGGCACTTAACTGCTTTGTAGTAAGCCGTAAGCCTGTCAACAGTGGTGAAAGATAGGCAATCACATTTTTTCCTGTGTCTGTGATTTCTGTCGATTCGATAAAACAGTTCGGTGTCTTTGCCGTCATCTCGTCCCCTGCGACCAGTTCCTCAGCAAACATATGGCTATGATCTGTTCTTTTTTCCGGTCATAGACCGAAATGATCTTGAAATGACCGAAAAAATTTAAGTCAATTCGGTCAGAATGTATAAAAATATGAGCTGAAAAACCTGTTACAGCTAGTTTTAATACAACTGTGTGACAAATGACCGAAATGTTTCAGTGACCAAAATTTCTCAGCAAAAAATGACCGAATTGTCTCAGCGAAAAAAAGCGGGCTGTTGTAGCAAACACACTTTAATTGATGTGAATTTGAACAATGCATCTCAGTTGAGACTAAAAAGTGATGATGCTTTCATTGTTTATACGGGACAACACTAAGATTTAAAATTTTTTACACTTGGTACGTCGACGTCGTCTCACCCAACGGTGACCACAGAGCGTCGATGTCTGTTACGTAGCCAGGTCAAAAATTTGAGGGGCCAAAATGCTAGATTTTAGGCGAATAACACTATTTTGTTTGGAAAAACACTTCTCAAAGCACAAAATGACTGTATTTTCCAAAAATTTGCGGGGGCCATGGGCTCTCTGGCCCCCTCTGGCTACGCCTATGGTCGACGTCCACGGTGGCGATGATCTTTACTGCCGCTGGATGCGAGATTTTGCTTTCGTCATGCGTCGCTCACCGCTGAATTATCCACATTACTGCTCCGTTTGTTCAAACGTTGCCTGAAAGAACGTGGAAAACCACTTATTTGTGATTCAAACTTTCGTTTTCTAAAATCAGCTTGACGATTACGCGATGGTAAGACCTCTCAGTGTTGTTTGAGCAGCTAATCCTTTTCATAAATCCTATACAAGCTACGGCGAGGCTGAAACCTGCAAAAAGCAGACAGTTATCTCCGATCCATTTCCACGTGTTATGAGCATTAGCTGCATCCTCACGACGAGGCGGTCGCCTGTGATTTCGAGGCCACTTTGATGTCTATCACGGTGACCTCAGGTTGTGTTGTCTGCGGCAGCAGCGGGATTCCCGTTTACAATTGGTGTCTGCCCTATTTGAAAGACGTAGTTTGTAAACATTGCGTTTTCGGGGTAGGCTAATGCCGTGAAGGGCTGGTAAAGTCTGGATCTTTAAAACGTTCGGCGTCATTTCGTCTTGATCTGAAGGAGCAATGACTTTTGTCGTTCGCTGAAAATGTGGAAAGAGTGAAGGGCGCACTTTGAGAGAAATTCGTTCCCCCCTTCCGTATGTTTTGTTTCATCGCCACGGTCCCAAATATGCGTTCCCCTTCCCGTTTGCTTTCTATCCCCCCATCAACTGCAGACGCAAGTAGATCGCGCACCATCAAGGTAGCTATTTTTTCCGTGCCTATATGCAATCCCCGTAGTCTTCAAGTTTTCATCAAATTTTTAAGAATGGTTTTTATGTCCAGCGCATAAAAGAGCAAGTGGTGTGTTCATTTTGATGTTTGGACACATAGGGTTTCACGAAAATGGCAAAACTGGTATACTTGCACTTAACATGAAGCGGGTGTATCACACTGATTTCCTCGGTATATGAACTACTTTGAAGCGTTAAAACTATCATCTTGCTCAGTTGTGCAGTTTAGGCAGGGCAAATTATTGCTGGAATGTTTATGCAGTTTTTGGTGTGTCTTTGAGATAAATGACGATGGAGTATTTGTTTCCGTTAAATGCGCGTTTTTTCTTCGATGAATCTTATTTGTGCGCTCGCACCGCGAGGATTATGTTGACCTGTACGCTTTGGTTGTTTTTGCTTCCGTTTTCTCGAATCTAAAAGATACCCTACAGCAGTTTGTACAGAAAACAACTTTTTGAAGCCGTAAAAGCTTGATCTTTTGTATTTGCCTAGTTTCAGAGTACAAGTGGTTTGACCGTACGATGTTATTTGTGTGACACACAATCCTATTAATCAGCATTAACGAAGGAGTTTGTTTACGTGACGCTATCTTCCAATGTAAGGCTGTAGTCAGCCGTAACCACTGCTGAAAGGAATTAAGAAATACGTGTTTCAATGTTTTGGTTATGGCAAGTTGCTGAAGAAGTGAAGCCACTGATATTGTCGTTAACGGTTTCAGTTTTTTTTGTTGGTCTTGCTGTTGACACAACTTGTAAAATTTTGTTAGCACAGTTAACTCGTACTGTTTTTGGTGCATACATCGGTAGCAGAGGACACGCGGAATGGTTGCAAAGCTAGGTGATTGGTGGTGAATCGCTTAAATCTTTGAATTCATTAAAAATGCATAGAAATACTTGAATGTTACAATTTGAATTTATGCAAAACCAATTTTGGAAAAGTTAACTCTTAGGTTAAAAATTAGCCTGTCTGCAGTCCACAACTAATCATGAAAAAACTGTGTGACTGTTGCGAGCACAGAAAGCAAAAGCTTTTATTTTTTACGACACGCAAAGGATTGTATCGTTTTTGGTTTGAAGATCAAACTTTCCTTTTTCCAAGCTTTTGTTGAACCCCATCTTTGCCCAACAGAAAGTAAAGTGGGTTACTGAAATGAAATCAAACAACAGTTTATATTTAATTACACAGTAGTCTTTCCCGTGGGTTTAGTCAGCAGGACTTATCTCGCCGTCGAACCCTGAAACAGCCCCGTCGAACCCTAGGTGTTCGATCGAACACAGGTTAAGAACCACTGGTCTAAACTAAAGACAAAACCAGAGAACAGGATTTGTTTTCATTGGGTAGAGCAGAGCTGTGGTGCTGGAACGCAAATTCCAGTCTCTGGCTCCAGATCCAAGAACCTAAAATTTTGGCTCCGGCTCTGGATCCAACATTTATACGTTTGTGGTTCCAGCTCCAGATTGATTTGGTCCGTTGAACGCTGAAAACCACTGTATTATTTGTACACCTCGCTTGCCCTACAAGCTAGGGCTGTGGAACAGGAACCCACATTTCATGCTATGGTTCCACGATCTAAATTTTTTGGCTCCAACTCCGGCACCAACCATCCAAAAGTACTTGGGCTCCGAGCCCACATCCCTGGTTGAGAACATGATTTCCGCAAAGCGCACTTCGACTTTTGCTTGAAAATTCAAGGAACTTATTCCGTTCTCGTTTAAGAAACATTTTCTAAATTTCAGCTCCGTGCACTGAGTAGAAATAAATGTGAAGCAATTCGGCATTCGACGAACAATGTGACTTATTTTTGCCAAATGAAATTCCTTGGGAGTTTTGTAAAAACCTTGACTCGTGCACTTTCACGTTTTCCCTGACTGTGAAAAAGTTACGAGGTGGTTTTTGGTTAGTTATAGCAGTTTTTTTAATGTGTTTTATGGACCCGAATCGGGTCCCTAGAGTCAGAGAAATCGGGTCCATATCAGGTACCTAACATTTTCCTTAAAAAACCCTGGTTATAGGTTTTTGGAAGTCAAGCAATACCGCAATGAAAATTCTGAAAGTAGTCGTGTGATTATTCAATTTTATCGAAAAATCGCACTGCTTATAACGGATTGACTGTATTTCTCCGATACTGAAAAGTACTGTAACTATTTGTGGCCAGCAAAATACGAAAGCAAATCGCTTGTTCCAGAGCGGGGTCTTCAAACAACGACCCGCGAAGACATTTTTCCAACAATGAAAAAATAATATATTTACGGAAAACTTGTTCATTTGTTAGAATGCAACATAGCCCGAAACAATAGATTGCAACATAGCCCAAAACAATCACATTAAGTATGATGCCCGACCCTCGGACTGTTGCGTCATAGCTTACGTGACCCTCGGACAAAAAGTTTGGAGATACTGTTCTAGAGCAGCAATGTCCAACCCGAATGGCTTACTGAGCCAAAAAGTACGTCACTATCTTGACCAGGGTCGCTCATCGAATGACATTATTGAGGGCCGCACATTGAATGGCTTACTTTGATCTTAGCAAACTAAATTTAGCCTAAACTAATAAACTGAAAGCGTACGAATCATAACTACAATGACAACAGAGACGTGATACACTGGCACTGAGGACCACCTGCATCAAAAATGTCAAATTCAAGATTATCAAAACAAGGACGGGTTGTCAGTATGTGGAATACTTTTACTACAGCGTAAACCTAATCTGGGCCGCACAAAACCCTCGATTGGGCCGCATGCGGTCATGACGTATTCCGATATCATCATCATAAGCGCGAAAATGCGCAGTTCCTTTCGTGCTCCCAGTATCATCGGTAACTTGCTTTAACGCTGAAATGATCTTTTTTAGTCGCGGAGGTAACAGAGCTTCATTACAGTGCGGCGACATGATTTTCGAGTTGGCCTGGGTCTGTATAGGCACTTCTCGCATTGAACTGCCTGCCTCAAAACCCCTGCGTATTTTAACAGTGCTGCTTTCTGTCCGTTTCACCCATGTTTTAAAGCCGAAGGTGGGTATTTGCCAAAAAGCAGATACTGTGAATTGAAAGGGGAAAACTATGATCCGTGAATGGTCAATGCATCAATGCATGCGTCTGCAACGCAAGAACCCAGTGCGCTGGCACTAAACCTGTAAACTTGCTACCTTGCACGAAACAAAGTGAATCCGCGCAAAGCACTTTCGCTACTTTTTTTAACCAGGCCTTACTCGTTTATGAGAATCATTATCTTGAAGTGTATTTTACAAAGCTTTGCGTCATGAAGCCCTTTGCGTTTTAGATTCCTAACGCATCCGGTGTGATATTTTTTAAAAAAGAGAAAGGTTATCTTTATCACCAAGTTAAGAGGTTATTTTTGCAGGTTATCTTTATCACCAAACTGGAAGAGCAGCACGACCCATCCCATTATTCACGTTCGGAGTCTTTCTCTGTTGTCCCGGAATTATACTATCAGCAACAAGGTGGAATACAGGCATGCGGATCGCCGGCGGAGTGTTGCTCGGCGTAGGCGTTATTTTGCTCATAGTTGGCAGTGTCATGTGTTGTCGAATAAAGAAATTCGACGGCAATTTCCCGCCACAGCACGTGACAGTGCAGCAAACTACAACCGTTGCATCTTCAGCTATTCCTCCGTATGCTCAACAAACACAGTTCATGGTTCATCCGACAACAACAGTTTACCAAACTCCGCAGGCGAACTTTCAGCAGCCCATGTACGCACCCACTGCAACCAACTACCCAGCTCAGCAGCCTGTTGGAATGTATCACCCAGAAACCGCCCAACAGATGCCTGCGCCTTATCCCACAGAAGTGCAGCAAANTCAAGGTTTTGCTTTACCTGCTGTTCCGCCGTCGTACCAAGAGTGTGTTGGGAAGTCGTAGAATTTCGAGGAGCTACACTTAAATTATGACTTCCTTCTGAAAATAATCTGAACAGCGTGTGTTGAAGCAGTCTTGCAGCTTTTATTGGAAGTTGCAAGCACTTGTGTTAAGTAAACAAGTGAAAATAAAGCGTTTGAAAAGAGACAAGAACGAAAATGAAGCTTCTTTGGTTGATACCAGTCATGCAGTGCTGTACATTCTATAAAACGCAAATATAAGTTTTGCAAAAGCATACTGATCCTCATCACGTGAAGATCGTTCTGTCGGACGCAAGGTTTAATGACGGTCGCTAACATTTCTATCAAGTTGGACACAGGTCAACCAAAGTAGAATTCCGCAGAAGCCCTAAATATCAAGTACCTTGAAGTAATAGACGCCCATCCTGGTCAGAAAAGGTGTTTTTGTGCTTGGTGATGAAAAAACATTTGCGCTTTTCGTTGCATTGACACGCGTGGTTTGCAGTTCGCTCTGGTTCCCGATATTCAACATCGTTTCTTGTTTATAAGCGTGAAGTAGTAACTTTAAGCTATTTGCTCACACGGATTGGTTTTGTTTGGGAGACCATAGGTACGCCACTGCTTCAACAAGAATAAAAATATTTTTACCCAATGCGTACAAAAACTTAATATGTGGATAAACAGAGGGCTGAAACGATTGATAAACATTTTTATTTCTGTTAGTAAACCGGGTCGTTTACAATTTTTCTTTGAATGTTTGTCAAGGAAGTCATGAAACTGAGAAAAATACGGAGCAAAGATGGAAATTTTCGTACTTTTATAGCAGTCGCTGATTATGGATTACGTAATTTTAAAACAGTTTAATTAGCCTCAACGATAACAAGTGACATGCATTATACGAATAAAAGCGTTTTTACAATAAAAGCGCAATTACGCTTCAATCAATTATAACAACCAATCCTTTCAAAATACTAAATCTTATCGGCTGTTGGTGATCGTAGAAGAGACCCAGACGAAACTGCGTCGCTCCAACCACGGAAAAATCGTACACAGCTCATTTCTCATAATTTTTTCAATCATTAATTGCTCTTGCACAAGAACTAACTCTGTTATGAAATCCGATTTTGCAATGAAGTATTGCAGGTAAGGAAACAGTGTTTTTTTACTTTAATATTCAAGATTTCGAACTTGTTACTGGAAAGCGTCAAAGCCATAATTTCTTTCCGTGACACTAAGCACATAGTACACTTTGTCAACTCTGAAGGATGAACTCGAAGTTCTTTTTCAATTAATGTGTTATCAGCAACATACCTGATTGTTTGTATCTACCGAGAACTTGTCCTTTCACAAACTTCTGAGCAAGATCGAAGATGGTTTTGGCCGCTGCACCTAAAACGCACATCCCGCGAAGGAAAATTGACTCATCGTACTTGCAACTCGTAATCAATTCCCAGCAACTTTCGCACCCTCCGTGTTCGAACTACAAGAACCTTTCACTAGCATTAGTTTTTCAGTGAACATGTTTGTGTAATATTTTAATGACTTTTTTGTTTCTTCTGTGTTTAATGCAGTGTTGTGCCCACTGATTTGATCTGACTCTGTAACGTATGTTTGGGTTTGTGTAGCGTTCATAGTTTTTCGACGTTCTTGCATTGATCGCGTGATGTTGGGTTTGATGACGCTGGCGAAGTTCAACCCATATAGTGGTTCGCTGCCGAAACAGATAATACACTTTCTTTAGGTCATGTTTTTCGTTTGTACCGTTAACATTCTGTACTAAATTGCAGCGCTGTGTGGCGGTATACGTTTTCTAATACATTTTCTTGACTGCATTTCCGTTAACGTTTAGGTTTGCTTTACGTAACTTCCTTTTTTTGAAAACTAGTCCGTCGCTTATTTTGATAGTAAGCAAAACTTTGAAACGATAATGGTTTTACTTGCTTTGTATCCGACATAGATAACTCGCAATTAATCTGTCCACTCTTAATATGCTGCAAAGGCGTAGCCAGGGAGGAGAGCAAAGGGGCCATGACCCCCCGTTAAATTTTTAGAAAATATAGTGATCTTGTGCTTTGAGAAGCGTTTTCCTAAAAAATGGTGTTCTTCGCCTAAAATCAAACATTTTGCCCCCCCACATTTTTAAGCTGGCTACGCCACTCATGTGTTGTTAATAAACGTGGTTTGTTTTTTTTTGCGCGGCACATTACTTTGCATAAAGTTCTTTAAAAGACGCTTTTGTTAAAGTATCAATTGCAGCAAAATATATGATGCAGCAGAGAACCACAGTCGAAACTGTGATCTTTTCGGCAAGTGTTTGAGCGGTTTGTTCCTGGTTTTGAGTAAAACAGGTGACAATCAGTTGTTTCGAACTTGCTTTCAAGTGACTTGCTTGGTAAGCAACAATGGAATGTGTTATTATTGAGAAAAAACTTTTACATTATGAAGAAAGATCTGTAAAAATTTTTTGCACAACTATTATTGCTGTTAAGATTTAAATATGATCCGTTCGTGTGCATGCGAGATGTGCTATTGGCAAAGTAAACGTTACGTGGAAAGCCGCTAAAAGAAGTAAAAATTTAATTTTCGTGAAAGTTTGCAACCTCCCCAGCTGGGTTTTCGTTCGTTGATTTTTTGGTCATGGATTGAATTTTAAGTTGATTCGGTCATGAGTTTAGATTTTTAAGCATACGCCACAATTTTGGTTTTTCGCTGTTCGTCTCAACTCTGACTTCCACTTGTTGTAAATTGAACGTTGAAGTTTTGTCGTAAAAAATTTAAATCACAATATATCGTGGCTCCTCACAACCTGTCATTTGCTTTAGCGAGCTGGGTAAACGCAGACGTCAAGCTACAGCAATTGACTCCATGCTTGTGAAACACATACGTTTCGGGATGTTTCGACAACGCGTTTATTAACCAAAAGGAAGATGTTAATCCCGTTTTGTCGATGAAATACTAAAAAAGTTCGAGAATGTGTGTATATACTTTATTTTTATACCATGAATCTCTGAGTTACAACGTGTTTGAACAGGTCAGCAGTCTTTGAGGAAAACAGAATTTATGTACTTTAAATTCAGCACCAATTCTTGTGGAGCGAAAAAGTTAAATTACTACGTCCGTACAACAAATGGGAAAGTGCTACTTTTCTTGTAGTCATATAGTGAATATCACGAAATATCGTTCACAAAGCACAATCACAGTAAAAATTATGTGCATGATGTGTTGGTTTGATAAAGAGAGAAGCCTCACCAAAGGACTATCGTAATTGATGTTTGCACTACGAGGACTCCATCCTGATACCAGCACAACAGCCGAAATNTTACTTCAAAATTCCATCAATTCTTAGACTTGCTAATCAACACATTCCCAGCAACAGCTCGGGCAGAAAGTATCAATGTTACGTTGATTAAAAATGTAGGAAACACACGCCTTTCATGTTTCGCTTAATGACTGAACAATAACTGTTCAACGGTGACGCAACTTTGCAGATATGATTTCGAAATGTGTTTCGTCATCGCTCTTTTAATCTGGACTTGAGCGACAAATAGCGAAGTCAAGGATTGGAACGGTGAATCATCGCTGATTCTTTTAATAGCGACAGTGGAGCTCTTAAAAATGTGAGTTTTTTCTTTGTTTTTGGTCTCATGAATGTTAACCCGAATAAGGAATTATGAAGGCATGCATGCAGTGCATGCTTGTCTATATATACGTAGTGTGACCTTAGCACAAACTCAGTAATTTGATATTTATTAATCTTTGAGAGCCGGTCTACGGTATATTCGTACTACGATTTCGGCCTAAAAAACAGCAGTTTTCGGTTGCCTTACCAACGCCCTAGCTCCTCCGCCGATTGCGCTAGAGAGCTGTTCAGTGGCTCAAAAGGGATCGGCCAGTCAAGTAGATGGCACTCGAAAAAACATTTTTTGGTTGGTGGGTGCGGATTTTCTGTGAGTGACATCATAATTGAAGTAGTTTTGGGGTCATTTTGGCTCATGTTTTCTGGCCTAGGACCCAACCGCTCTTTCGCTGAAGTTTTTATTGGAAACTAGGCTCGAGTCCGAGTCTTTTGAGCCTTTGATCGACTTTCTAGCGTTTCTGGTTCAAAATTTA
>JGI24022J15233_10007589_pt1 | contig 11971 bp, 12 predicted proteins | sample Ectturendosymbi2_FD_15233 | JGI IMG/M metagenome (IMG submission 15233)
GCAAACGAAAATAGGTTGTGTCAAGTCTTTCGCAGTCAAATGTGCGCATAAATGCAACTTTCTCACTTTTTTACTGCAACAAAAACTTGCCCTGCTGATCATAGGTAAGTGAAAAGAGAAACTTTTTCTGGCAAAAGAAAGTGCAAAACGCTTCACGAACCGCCATTTTCGAACTTGACAAAAATGCTTTTTGTAGCAAATTTCGAGGTCGTGAAAACTGACGTTTCGTTCCAAGAAAAACAAGGGTTTATGAAATCAGCGGAAAGATGTGCACAGGAATTAAGTACAAACAAAACCATACCTAACCATTTCCCCTAAATACTTGGGCTTGACCTCAATAGAACGTGATACGCAATCCGCAAAAACATCGTTTATTGAACGCAGGACATCTTCGGATATTGATTGGCCGCTCCCGGTCGAAGCATTCGAGGTGAAAAGAGACGTGAGGAAATTGCAGGCTTGAGTCTGAAAAAAGCTTCTCGATTGAGTTGAGTCTATCTCTGACGATACAGCTGATCACTTTCAGCGAAAAATGACCTTAAATCGCAAAGTGATTTTCTTTGGCTTTAGACCTGGCAGCGATCCTCATACGAAATAAGAAAATTTTGCACTTGGGAAATTTTCGTTTTAGTGAGCATGCAATGGCTCGACAATACAGACCCACGACCAGTGAAGCGTTTCAAGCGTTACAGGGCTATGCGATATATATATATATACGATATTAAATTAGGAATGCTGCAAGTGGACGAGAATGAGATCACTACGCAAGTGGTTTGGTTGTACTGCGCATTTGCGCACCTTAGAGGGAACACTGGACACAGTACAGTTTGGCGGTAATATGTAGAATAGTCAATGATTACTCGCAAAGAATTACCGTCACTTGGTCTGCATCGTACCAGCTATCCGTGTATGCCAAACACTTCACCTGAAAGCTTTTTTGGAATACTGGTAGACCGTAGAAAGCCTGCGACTATCTACGCAAAACTAGAATCGACGATCCGTGAATTACTACATTTCACGGCTTGCAATGTGGACGGACATGAGAATTTTTCTCCGCTAACGTGTGAGTCCATGCGAATGGCCGACAACTCACACTTTATATAATACCAGACGAGACGATTTCTTTTTCAAAAAAAAGAAAAAAACGAGGACAGCTACTGCAGGAACGTCGTTTGCATCGCAACTTTTTTCCAATAAGTAACTTTTTTCCAATAAGTTTCCAATAAGTTTTTCCAATAACTTTTTTCCAATAAGCACACAAGTCCAGGCGCCCAATTCACCTTCCGGTAAACTTGAACACCATCCTTGATATACACCGACAGCGGCTTCGCAAGATCTCGCGCCAAGGCTGGATATCTTGTGACGAAATCTTGCAGGACAACATGCTGTACTTTGCTTTCCCGCCGCGTCATGAAGTCTTTCAGCAACGCGCAATACAAACCTGACACTCGAGCTGCGTCCACAGCTCCCGATACACTAAAAACAACAACGTAAGTTGCAAATTACAGTAGTATAGAATGTTTTTTTCCGGAAAAGCAAGTACACCGAATGATAAGTTGCTAAGAGATGCAAACAGTAGCATATTAGCAGGTTCGCGGTGACGCAACAGAACTGAAAGTGCATCGGATTTTGTTAAATACGATCTGAATTTGCCATTACACGGTAAGCAGCTAGTACTTACTGAAAAAGAAATCCTACACTCAGAGTTTGAATTTATACCACTCGAAATGCAGTAAATATTAGAACTAAAGGTTTCGCAAAAGTCACGGTCACTGAAAATCGTTGCGACCTGACAATCAAAATTCATCGCGGTAGCAATAACGGTACCAATCAGACAGCGAACAGGATTACTTTCAATTACCAAGTTAATTTACATACAGCTAAACAATACAAAAAAACTCGTGAGAAACTTTCGGACATTTTTTCACTCATTGGCGTCACGAGTGTAGGAGGCACCAATGGACAACGTTAATTTGGCCCCCAAAGTATATATTCGGCCCACCTGTCTCTGCTGTTTGCGTCTCCTGACAAACGTTTCACGAATTGTTGAAAAAAATAATTACAAACAAAATTAGCCATAAGATGTCTTTGGAATCTTGTGATCTCCAGCCAACCTTTCAAATTGAAGTAAAGTTTAGTAAAAATTTGATTGCTGACCAGGGCCATTTAAAGTCACAAAAGTCATATTTTTATGTGTTTCAGGAAGCTATGAACCGAGTTTTACAACAAAAATCGCACCCCTACGAAGCTATAACAAAAGTTATAAAGTCATAAAAAGTCGTATTTTCCGTTTTAGGGCATGAAGTCATATTTCGCATATTTTCAACCGAATTCAATGAGGAAACCATTAAAACAATCTCAAAATATCAGGTGAAACTACTATATCGCTAAGTCTAAGCTGCTCCTGCAATTGATCCCACTTGGGCACCCTGCGAACAATATTATTTTTCCTTAAACAACCCAAATTGAAACACTAACATTTATTATACATACAACTGCAAATTTGCGCTATCAACATGTTTTGTAAACAGTGTGATACAGGCAATGCACAGCGAACTTATTAGCACATCTGCCGCTCTTTTGGGAGCACTTAGATAATCCAGTATATGACATCATATAGCATTTTGTGACACGATAAATTTCGTTCCACTTGTGGATCTACTTCTGATTCTTTTGACGAAGGAGTGTGTCAACTGTCATTTTGCGAAGTTAAAAACAGAAATCACAATTCCAAGGTAAAATTGTCCAGTGCTACAAAGATCGAAGCGATTAGAAAAGATTGAGGAATTTACAGATGCATCTAGTGAGGAACTCTATTGCGAAGTGTGCTGTTGCACAAGAAGCGCTTTTTTGTTGAATAGCATGTAGCAACAGGGAAGCACCAGAAAGGTATTGAAAAAAGAAATATTTGTGTTTGGTCATATGAAGTCATATTTTCTGAAAAATAAAGTGACATTATCCACATTTTTAGGTCATAAAAAAGGCCCGATTGATGACACTTTATTGGTCATCCCGACAGTTTTTCTCCACCGTGGACACGAGCAATCCCAAACTCTGGACCATTCACACCCTAGGACCATGCGCGTGGGACGCGTTCCACCCTTTCACTCCTCACTACGCCACCGCCTCTTTGCATAAAAAAGTCTTCTATGCCACATCTGGATGCTGCTGTGGTGTGAATGAAAATTAATGAAAAGATATCTTGTCGCTAACTATTATTATCAAAAAATTCTGGCCACTCTTTCAGTCCTAGTATTATTTTCTGATGGAAAGTTTGAACGATTTGCGCATCACAAAACAAACAGCAACAAATTTACTTAAAAAACAAGCGAGATTTTGAAAAATGCTGCAAAGCATTAAAAGCACGCTACCTAAATGCCGGATTGTTTGCACACATTCACAAGATCATGGTATCGATGACAATGCTGAGCAAACAAAAATAGAGGGGGAGATCGTAATTTCAGACATCAGTATTGTGCGCAAGACGTTGACTTTCGTTATCAGATATTACTTCCGAGCAAAGCGTTCATGTAGCATGGCGAGCAACACTATCAGGAAAACCTGCAGCAATAGCCTGTTTTCAAATCTTCGTTGTTGGTTAATTGCCAGCTTATGTCTTATTTTAATTTTACGCTATACTTCTGTTCAAATATTAGGGTTTGTCCGATTTTCATTTAGGCGTTACTAGGTGAAGAGCTACTGCATCCACCAGAGCTGGAATCTTACCGTTTCAGGCACTTTCGGGTTACACAAAAAACAGCCATTGACATCTTCTATGAAGAGCATTTGATTTTTCATTTGACTTACGTCTGCGAATGGGAGCAGCGACAACTAACTGCTTTTGATATTTATACAGACCAACCGGACCAAAGGGAATTGCGTTTGCAGCTTACGAGAACATTACAGCAGTTAGCTCAGAGGCCAAAACTTGTAAAACGAACAAAAAGAGCAGGTCATGCAAGTTTTTGAACCTGTCTTGCTTCGTCGAGTTCCCAGAAAGTACGCGCAGGAAGAACATGCAGCAGTTGGAGTAGAGCTGAGCCATGAAAACACCGCCCGAAGCTCGGTAGCAACGCTGAAGAACATTTTCAATGTGATCGTGGCAGTCGGAAATTTCGCTTTTACTAAGATTACTTGGATAGCTCTTCATCTTGCACAGCTTCAACCTGAAAAACAAAACTTTGCGGTAGGTGCATGTCTAAATATGAAAAGGATGGTATGTGGCCCGCTTCAGAAACGTGTCCACTTTTGCTTCTTTCAATGTGGAAGTGCAGCAAGAAAGTTTGCAACGTTTAGAATGACTTCCTAAGCTTATTTTTTGTCAGCATCAAAGCTTAAAAAGTTGTTGAAAACTTCAGCTACGTGCGTCAATTACAGACACCGAATTGTTGAAGAAATGCAAGAACAATCCACGGAAGAGGCAACGCAAAACTTGACAGACCTAAAAAACATTGCGATTTGAATAGCTCTAATGCAGTATGCTTCGGTGCCAGTAGCACTATTTTAATGACAGCATCAAATAATTTACCAGTATATTTATTGTGATGCAAACTATATGTAGCGTATTAATAAGCATTCGCCTGCTCCGCGCGACTTGAGTAAAAAAGCTGTACTTTTGCGTCACTGCTTTCACGGAGGCTGGTGTCGGTTTGGGTGGTTTCATTACGAAGACCTTAAGTTTGACCGATTGGTTTGGTTTTCAGCCATAGACTCTGTTGACGCTGTTCTGTAAGTTGCTTAGGACGCGAAAGTTGGCATATGAGCGGTAATAAATAATCGTGAGTTGCGCCGAATTTTATTCACAAAAAACTTAAAATTTCAGCTGAGCTTAAATCAAGTTTGAAACACGTGTAGTTTAACTGTAAGTGCGTTAAGGCAAAGCGCAAACAGAAAACAAGTAATTTCCACTGTTTTTTGTATGCTAACAAGGCCAGCAAAACAATTTCTTGAAGCGGAAAAACGCCTTCATACGTTATAGACATTTCCACTCATGCAATCCTACATTCGATGGGACGCATTAACATGGCAGCTAATCTCACGGCACACAAAATGTGGTCACATAAACCAAGTCAAGCGTGAGCTTAACCTGATTAGATACGTCATATTTAAGAAGGCCTTGGTTACTTTGGAGTTTCTGAAGGCATGGAATTCACGCTCGGTGCACACAACTGGTTGTGTTCTGTAACCCATTCCAACCAGTAAAACCCACAAGGCGTTGTTCGTGTTGATTCTGAGCGCTACCATTAAGACATTACCAAACAAAACACAAGGCAATTCACTGGAGAAGTATTTGATGACTTCGTACTCCACAAAGGAAGGTATATAAACCCAGCGGGGTGTTTGGCCATTAAGTTGTAAAAAGCAGAACGGTGAAATAAGTGAAAAAGCAGTCCCTATCCAGTTCATTTCAAACCCCGGTCAAAGTGTGCTTCTTCAGAACAATACGGTACGTTTTTCTGAGGCTTTAACGAAACAGGACAGAGCACGGTGAAATCCAGTTTNTGAAGTGTTTAAGATGTGAACACCGAGGCAGACGTAGGCATAGAATGCAATCTCCTAGCATGCGTGTTATACAGAAATGTTTGCGAAGGAAAGAAAATAACAAGGGATGCGATTGCGGTAGCAACTTTCGAACACCAGTCGATGCGTTGATGGAATTAAACTTTGCGTTTGCTAACGTTGTTATTGAGGCTGCAAATATACTCGGCACGAGTTCACAACACCATCCATGTTTTGTTATTAAACCCTTCCATTGATGGCATTATGAATTTCGCGCCTACTGCAAACAAGGAGCTCATGGTGTCAACAAGAATCGATCAGAAGGATCTTTATGTTATGGGACGTACCTCAGTGTTGGAAAATAACGTCAAACCACAGGCCAATTTGGGCGGGAACTGTTGCATAAGCACTGATCTGTAGTTCAGAAATGAGCACCAGCAAACACAATAGTAAAACGCGATTCGTATAGTCAAGCACTTACTAGTAGGTGCCAATTCTGTCAATGGCTTACAAATCACACTGCAGTGCTTTATATGACATCTTTATTCCAGATGTTAGACATTTTTGGGAAAGTAAAACCTTATCGCCATGTTGACGTACTGGTGCGTGACGGACAAGGAAGGTAAACTTGAAAAGTATTTGCAGAAGCAGGACACTACAAGAGTACGACGACTACTGAGCACAGGTATGGGTTTTGGGCGAGTCAAGTATGCTTGGTAGAAGCGCAATTATAACTTCAACTACGTGTTTCTAGGAGCAAATCCAAATGAGTACAGTCAAAATGGTCAGTGTTCGTTTCTCAGCATGGCAATTACTCAAAGGAATGAAGCTTTGGTTAGTATACTTCCTTTTTAGTTTTTGTTTTGTTTCTTAAACAACTGTACGCCAAAACATTCCATCAACCACAGTGAAATTAAAGCACAACAGCGCTTGAAGCGGTATCCCGTAGCAACTCTACGAATGCGAGTAACGTCAATTAGCAAAGTAATAAACACCACACCATTTTATCTTTAACGGTTATACATCCGGTTTATTATCCCCTTGCAGCAAATTGCAGCCTAAACAAAGCGGAACGCTGAAATTTCAACAATGAGTTTAAACAATAACCGATTGACATAACACACCATGACGAATAACTTGGTGCAAAATACAAAACCTCTTAAGATACATTTCACGGGTTATTGTAAGCACAGCCACTATTTTTTCGACGTGTTGGTTACACACAAAAGCTTTTGATTTTGTAATGCTGAAGTTTTTGATATGGGGGTTATGAATCAGAAGGATCACGTTATCGTCTACCCTTGCCCGTTCAAAGTGATAGCGCATTTCAGGTGAAGTGATTGCTGCTTCTTGTGATGCACTTCATACAATGCAAGGCCCATCCTACACACATATGCCCGTAGTTACAAAAGTTACTGCGCAAATGGGGTGACCAATGATCCAATATTGGGGATGTTGCTATAACTTTGGCAGCAACCACCGTAGCACAAAACGTGCAAGAAATATCAACACCATTGCGCATTGGCCGTCGTGCGCCTGAATAAGGACCGGATTCGGGCATTAGGCAGAGTTCGAAAAATTCGCAACAGTCTCCCCCATCAGCCATCCTCACTTGGAGGCTCCATTTTCCGCCCGCAACGTCTGGGGAGGCGAATAGGGTCAGAGCAAAGCGATTCTACTCTGGGAGACATGAAAGCCACGCATAAACGACAACCTTGCCCTAAGATGGTGATTGGGAACTGGAGTATATCGTTTTATTTACAAGGATAACAGCAGGAACGTGTTGAAGAAGCAGAATGACAATGTCTGAATGACTCGATACCGTTGAAAATCTTTGATAAAGCATCGTCGCTCTAACACTGTGGGTGGAGCTGAGCGATGGGTGGAAACTTCTACTGCGACTCTGAGCCAACAACACTGCCTGGCCAGGCTGAGGTGCCTGTAAGACATAAGCTGGCTGGCTGTTCTGATGAATGGATCCCATCGAGGCTGCTGAAATTGGCAAACTAATCCTTGTATTTCATACAGGCATGCGCACTAAACGCAGCTGCAAAATACGCCGAGTTCGTGGAGGAAAATAGAGATGCCCTGCGACAGGTTAAAGCTAACGAAACCACAATTTTTGGGAGACTGCAATACACACATTGAAAATGACGTTAGCGTGTGGAAAAAGCGTTTGGTCAACATGGTGATGCTAACCTAAATAATCACGGAACTCTTACCCTGAAACTGTGGTGCACCAATGTACTTTACTCCATGAACACTTTTTTCCAACACAGAGATCGGCACAAATATAACTGGTGCAGAGATCCGTTGAGTCAGCAGTCATTGGTTGGTTTTTGTGTTGTTACAGCTGACCTGTTCCAATCAATGTTGGACGTGTGTCTAAACGAGTGCACAACTGCCAACCAGTCGTCACATGGCTGTCTGCAAATTACGTCTGTAAAAACAACAGGGCCTAAACGAAGGCGCAGGACTAACGGGCCAGACTTAGCGGAGGCCTTGGTGGAAAAGAATGCAAGGAAGATCTTCGCACAAGGGTATCGTCCCTGTACTGTGAGCTCTCGGAATGCACAGCTGACGTAGGAGTGGAGGTTGTTCAAGTCAGCTGTAGCTTCAAGTGCTCAGGTATGAGAACAGGAACGGCTCGGTGTGGCGGTAGGTAACAAAAAAGTATTTCGTGAGTGGAACAACGTTGTGAAAGGTGGTATTCGAGCATAGTAATCAATCTGCAAGACTTGGTTTCAGAACAAAGCTGAACCTACTTTCCTACTTTAAGTTCTCCGTACGCTGAAGCGCGAATTCCCCTGAGTCTGAAATATATCCTTGGGAGAATTTCGGACATGAACTCGATTCCAATTATTGGCAAGCCAACAAAGTGTATTGACACATCTGGCGTCTCCACGGTAAAAGACCTAATATTGTTAGATCCAAGCAAAGATCAATACTACGTCCTATTCAGAAATGAGAAAAACAACCTTGGCAGATGAAGAGAATATTTCAAAGATCTGTTGAATACAGTCAAGTCTCACAACCAGAACCGTCGCTTTACATTTGTGCAGGAGAGCTTGACATTCTGACAATTTATGTTAACATCTACTGTAGCAGACCTTGTTTAGTAGCTGAAATGTAGTGTAACACTACTAGCATTAAGAATCAGTCAAGATTTTACTTAGCACAAAATAATTCATAACGGGTAACAAATTCAAAATAATTCATAATACATCTTTTGACAATCACTACACGGAATACGTTGACCAATTGGAAGTTTGACTTCTGGACGTATGCAACTATGCATATAAGCTAACCTCACATTCAGGTTCAACACTCCACGCAATGAATGCTGACGCTTTGCTATCAAGCGTCGAGACCTTTACTTCCCCACAAACGTGTCAGTGATCAGGCGATGTTGTTCTGGGCAACAGTGGCAACTGATACTCTGTCCCTTAATTACAGAACAGAATACGGATTGATAAAAATCCACCGACTTCTAGCGTTTTGCATTTGATTTTGGGGTCTTGAAGCTTTTTTTGGGGGGCTAAGCCTACCTTTGGCGAAGGGACTGCTCACAGCATCAGACACGCAAGAGTAAAACACTATCATTACAGTTGAAGTCGCCCTGTAACTCTTGTGACATGCGAAGCTGGAAAGGTTGTGGGTTTATTGAAGTCTTGCTAGATTGATTGTCTGCTTAACTCATGATTTTATGAATCTTGCAAACGCTCGTAAGTCTAAGTTGCCAAACATACGTAATTTTTTCAATTACACAGGTTCGAATGATGCTTAAAGCTGGAGCTTCAACTAACCAAACTACTTGGTTGGGAAACGAAAGTCGACACAATTCACATTCGGATGAGTATCCTCTGCACATGGCAGCCCTTCAAGGACACCTGGGAATCGTCAAAGTACAATATGCGGTTCTCTTTTATCATTGTAATTCCAACGTTAAGTCAGTAATGGATCCCGCCAACATCTTATACCATTCTCACGAATATGGCTTAGTTGTAGTTGAACGACGTATGATGGTGCCAGTCTGAATTTTTTCGCCAGTTGCAAAAAGATTACAACTCAACACTGCAACTGATAATCCCGACTGTAAAATCGTTTGCAAATCAGAAAAGAAACAACGACTTTGTCAGTAGCAAATTTACTAAGCATTCTAATAATTTCCTGATATTTTTTACCAGCTCCAACAGAATTTCCGCATCTCCCCCAACAATAGCGCCGCATTATTTCAGGTAAAACATACGTTTGGCATTTATCAAGAGCTCAAAACTAAACTTCTTCCACAAATGATCCCATTGCTGTTTATTTGCATACATTATAAAAAATCATTAGAGTTCAACGAACTCATAAACAGCCAATCCATTTTTGAAAGGCAGTGTCTAAATCTTAACAGCAGAACTTCAACTTCCAACGGGTCACGATAGGCTTTCTGGTTTTAATAGCTTAAACGGCGCAAGTGAAACTTTAAAACGTATTCCTGTTCTGGATTAAGGTGACCTTCAGTTAAACCTGTTAAGTGATGTCCCGTGCTAGCAAGCTACTGTATTACACTTTTGAGAATCAATCACAAAATGGACAAATATTTAAGAGTTTTTCTTTTTCAACCAGTTCGCATATTGGTCACAGTACTGCGGTACTGGATGCATTGAAATTCCCATTAATAAAAGGAAAGTTATTGATGTGGCGTTTTATGATTTCGGGGTTACGAGTTGGTGGTTTTAAATCGTAAAAACATATTTTCGACTCATCTGTAACTAAGCTTTGGAAAACAAGACTTACACGTTTTCATATTATCTGAACTTCGTTTAAACCCTCTAAGTTCCTAACTTAATGGTGACCTCCAGCACCCCAACTTGTAAAACTTCTCGTTTATAAGGCTTTTTCCAAACATCGTTCGGTGCCAATGATGCACATTTTTTGTCAAAACGTCTGACACTTTTTTCAACGCTAGCGCTTACAAAACTCCACAGCGAATAGAACGCTTGGAAGCACAGTAAATGACAAGTTACCTCATAACTGGGTGTCTGGCAATTTAACCAAAACCACAAAATCTGCAAGCAAACTTTGATTGCTAACGCTTCCTTCCATACAAAATCTGACAAATGATGATTGATAAGAAAAGGCTTAACAGGTAAGCTAAAGCAATCGACAAGATTGGCTTCAACAGGTAGGATAGTAGCACTAATAGGTCTTTCTTAATTGTGAAACATAAGTATAATAATTAATGAATTTTAATCGGCAAATTTTATGAAGGTAAGAATACTTACCTTTTTTAAAGTGGACCTCATGGGTTTCTGACAGACTCAACGCTCCCCAACATTTCCAAACTTGAAGTTTTTTGTCCGATAATAATAATAACAATGTTAACAGTAACAAACAAACCATCATGTTTACAGTGTTTTAGATCTGATCTTCCTGGCGATATTGAAGCCACTTAAGAAACGCAAGTAACTCCTTTGAAAAACTGAGCAATTTTTTCTTCTATGTGACAATCGTGGTTAGGAAAAAGAAACTGCGTATTTTTATAATGTCATTGATTACGACAAATGGAAGCTTTACGGTGACGATGCTTGACTAGCATTGAAATACTTGGCTGCTTCAGAGTTGTGTAATACAAGCATTCTGCGTTTCAACAAGAAGTTGCATTTAGCAAAAATGTTCCTTGAAAAGAAAACCTCAAATCCGGGTTGACACAGACAAAGACAATGATGGTTTCAACCTCGCTGCTTTCGAAAGTGTCCGTGGTTATTACGTATAACCAACGAAATCTTTTCGATCGAGCAAAGTTTCGAAAAAAAACAATTTACAACATTTCGATACCTAATCGTCATATCACTGAAGTTGCACTTTGTCGTGACTTTACAACCATTCATGTAGCCCGAATTACTTTTCCAAGTTCGTTCGCAAACGTTGTTTTATACTAGGCTCTGCTCGAGCACGGCGCAGATGTGAACATTGGCCAGGGAAGCAGAGTCGGTACCCCACTGCATTTGACAGCAAAGCAAGGACACAAGGAGGTGAGTCAAGAATTTGAAGTATCAGCAGTTAAAAAACTGCTTAATGAGCAACAGTTTTTAGACACACTACGACAAAGCTGCATGTATGAATGTTTGCAATGACAAAGTCATATTTTCTTCACCAACATGTACGGATAGTGATTGACTCATTCTACTGCAGCTGACGTCACTGCTGCTCAATAACGGCGCCGACATCATTGCGATCGACCGATGCCTCGACACACCGCTGCACAAAGCGGCAGCGTTTGGGTACTTGCCGGTGGTGCAAGTTCTGCTGAAAAAGGGCGCCCCGGTCAACGCGAGAAACTACAACCTGTGCACGCCGCTGCATTACGCCGCGAAGGAAGGCGCTCCGGCCGCGGTGAAACTCCTGCTGGAAAGCGGAGCTGACCCTCTCCTGAAAGACAACGCTGACAGAACGGCAGCCGACCTCGCAGTCACGGAAGAAA
>JGI24022J15233_10007591_pt1 | contig 11971 bp, 11 predicted proteins | sample Ectturendosymbi2_FD_15233 | JGI IMG/M metagenome (IMG submission 15233)
CATTGTTGGGACTTTTCGGCGCCCCGCAGCCATTGGGCGCCCCTACACTGATTTGCCCCCCATATAGTGACTCAGCGCCGGGGAATCGCACCCCATTTGCCCCTTCTCGTTACGCCCCTGCTGCTGTGTCCTGCCGTTTTCTGCGTTGTTGCAGCTACATGCGAAAATCCCAAGTCAATTTCCTCATATGAAAATGGCTGCACTACCCATGACACAGAATTCAGATTCAAACAAAGCCAAAAATTGTCTTGAAAATTACTGGATATCGGGTATCCATGTTGAGCAAGTAAAACCCGCAACTCTTGCCACAATTGGAACACACGCTCTAACACTTCCTCTTGATAACCAGCAGCGTACCTCAGCATGAAATATAACCTCATTGTGTCTGCTATCATGCTTTTGCACACTTCTGAAAACGTTCGATGCTTCTTTGAATGTGAGAGGACGAATTTCTTAATTTTTTGACATCCTCAATAACAATCTCCAGACCTGATCTCTGGTTATATTCATTAAACTCTAACCACAAATTCTCAATTAATCATGCAGTGAGTTCAAACCTAGGTTTATTTTCGCTGAAACCTTTTGGTCATTTTTCCAAAATAACTTAAAAATTTTTGGTCATTTTTTATTTTGGGACATTTTTGTGTGTCTCAAAATGGCATTATGACCAAATTGACCTAACTATTTTCGGTCATTTTATAAAACTTCGGCCTGTGACCGAAAAATCCCAAAAAAGCAGGTTGAAACACAGTCAAGGGAAACGTTTTTGATTTTTCGAACAACTTCATTAGTGTGCGTTGCATGGCTGCTGTTCCGTTGATAGCAACTGCCTTATACTTCATCCAATCAAATCCGTGTTTTTCAATGAACTCATTCAGTTTGGCGAAGATGGCTTGAGCAGTTGAGCAAACTCCCACGTTTAAGACAGCACAACCCGCCAATGGTTTTTGTTTCCTGGTTGGCAAATCTACAACACAAAATCAACTGAACCTCTTCTGAAACATCTGTTGTTTCATCGAGCTAAATACCAAGCAACTGAGCTTTCTTCAGCTCGTCAAGAAGTTGCTTCAACAAATCTTCTAAAATATTTAGACATGTACGTTTAGCTGTATTGCTTAATAGTGGAATTTTTCTTACTTTCGAAACGGCTTTTTTTTCTCCATGAAAACAGCTTTTTTTCCTCCATCGACAATGACTTTCTGGAGATGCTTCAAAGAATGCCTTTGACTTATTTTGATGAATAGAATGCTGTGACCTCACACGTTTTTGAGATGTCCTGGAGCCGAATTAGTTTTATCAGATACGGTTGTATAAAATAGGCAATGCCCTGAAGGATGCGGGTTCAGCATTTCTTCTTTTGTGCTACAAAACCCATACACGATGCAGGCATCACTCCTCCATTTGTGCTTCTTAACAATACAAGCCTTTTTCTCTTGAATAACTTTCTTTATAACTGTACACTGCTAAATCTTGACCTTACTCCCGGAAAAGTGGGCTACGTTGCACTCAGCACGGGACTTGCTGACATCCATACTCCTACTTGATTCACTGAAGTATTTCCTTTGATAGTTACTATTCGGTTAGCTCCAGCTAACTGCTTGAAAAGTAATGTAGAAAATATTGTTACGTGTCTTACTACAAAACAATAATCATTGCAGAGAAAAGCATGGTTGGTACATTAGCTTACAAAAAATTCAAGCTAGAGCAATGGTTCCCAACATTTCTTATAGGCATACTCCCGAATGTTGCATTAAAAGAAAAAAGGAATAATGCGTAATGGTCATCTGACCAACATTACGAACAAACAGGCGGGAAAAGACAGACAATGCACACTCCCTGATAGATACGGTTTTAAAATCTGTCAAAGGTTAACACAGCTGCGCTGGAGCAAAGGGCATATGTGGGACAATGTGACTGTTCTTGAAGAGCACACATCTGGCACACCCCTGTACGTACACACCATCAAGTTTGTACACCCCTGGAAAATTCTGGTACACCCTGGGGTGTGCGATACAAACGGTTGACAAGCACTGACTTAGAACAATGTTTGACAATTACCTAATCAGTGGGCAAAGTCCTGAAAATACAAACGGGTGGCAAACCTCACTTTATTTAAAATTTTATTTCACCCATTTAATTTTAATTCATGGGCATACTTTGTTTATCAGAAGAAAACTGTTGTGCTCATTCCATAGGGAAAATATTATCCTCAGGTAAAATTTGCTGAGCACCTTTTTGCGGCTCCAATCACAACTACATCCAATCAACGAACTTGGACGCTAATTAATGATATTTTTTGGCAAAAAAACTAGCCACCGTTCCCTAAAGGTTAAATGTTGATGGATGAATCTATTCACCTACAAAATTAATTGCAGATACATTGAATCATATTTTTTGTCACTTCGGCTCAGGCAAATTTCACTCTTAGTGGCCCATCTGAAACTACTAATACAAATATTGTATAAAAACATATTTTCTACCACACCAAGTGAATTTTATATTTTTATCACCAACCACTCCTGAGGAAATACTCACACTCATTCACGGATTAAACTCTAAAAAGTCATGTGGATACGATGATATGCGGTGCGCTTTGAAGTTGTCAAAATACTTACTGACGCCTCTTCTATCAAATGTTATAAACGAATGAATACATGACGGCGTCTTTTCGGACAATCAAAAAATCGCTAAAGTAGTACCAATTTTTAAGTAGGGAGATACTGAAACCAAGGCAATGGATTGGCTAACTGCAAAGAAACTCCCAATAAATTTTCCTAAAACAAAATACATGTTCATCACAAATAAAATGCAAACGATAACAAATTACAAGTACCTTGGTGTAAATGTAGATGAAAAACTGACTTGGAAAGAGCACTGTAAACAATTGCGTGGTACTATATCTAAATGTTTGTGTATTGTGTAAAAATAAACACCATGTTAATAACCAATCAAAGTCTCAAAACAACAGGCTTGTGACCAAGACCTGTAGCCTTCGAGACCGAGGCCGCGACGAGACCTGAAACCACCGTGACGAGACTCGCAAAATGTGTCTCGAGACGAGTGTCTCGAGACCGAGACCAAGTCTTGAGACTCCATCACTAATAACCAACACAATTATCAACAATCATGATAATTCAGTTTGCAGAGTACATTAGCACATCCGTCCACTGTGTCTTTAGGTAATGCAATGATAATGTCCATTTTTCTTATTTATTCCCGGGCTTAGCCACGAAATTTGTATTTGTACAACTACATTAGTTTTATCACAAAATATCTTTTGTCCCCCCTTGTCCAAAAGTTGGGGGTGACATGTCCCTCCATGAAACTCGGTTCCTGGTTGTATCACAGCTTAAATAAACTCTCGAGCACAGAATGGGATTATTGCCTGGGTAAAGCAGCTCTATGTCCTCTACAGCCAATATCGTTTGTTCTAAACCCCGCCATGAGAGGTTTAAACACAAATGAACTTGTGACTAGCAAAGTTACTACCATTTATGTAACGCAGAAGATTCTCCAACTGAAAGATATATACAATCTTGAAGTGAGCAAATTCATGTACAAATTTGCTAACTCTCAGCTGCCGGTTACGTTTAACAAATACTCTAAACTTATTACAGATGTTCATCCTTATAGTACAAAACCAATCAAAACTCGACAATTTGCTTCACCAAAAGCACGTTCAAACTCAGGCGCTAAAATGATAAAGTACAGTGCAATATACACATGGTCGAGAATTCCTTTAGAAATAAAAAAATAAACCGTGTTTATCACTTTTTCAGCGGAATATAAAAAATATGTATTACTCGGCTACTAGAAACATATTTTGTGTTCTTTTTCATTGGTGTACATAAACCAGGTGCATTGATTTAATTATTTAACGCTCTTACAGTGGAAATAGTCGAATCATGAAGTATTGCCATTAGCCTATAGTATGGAAAGCGACCCGTTGAGGGTTGAAGTAATCTTCCTGTCTCCTCGTGGGAGAATGTGCTGCCGGATATTCGTTATTCCATTCGGTCACTACTGTGCACGGCAACTAACTCAACACCACGTGAACGCTTTTTCGCATTCATGCGACGTTCGCCGAACGGGAAGTCATTACTAATCTAGCTGTCAAGCCCTGGACCTGTGTTTCTGCGAAAATTCTTGAGGTCAAACAAGAACGATGATTTGGTGGAAGAAGTCGAGCTCACCGACGCAAATCCGCTGTATGCACGAGTTCGCTTTCGGGATGGCAGGGAGTCAAATGTTTCAGTGCGTGATCTGGCACCATGCCCTAGGAGGGAATCTTCTAGTGATGGACACTGCGTAGATAGACTTGTAGAAACAGCTCATGAAAATGCTGTTTCACAAGCGACTGTTCCGCAGACAACTGATCCTCAGATCAGCAACAGCGAGTTGAACGATACGCGGAGGAGCGCTGGTGGAATCTGATCCTGCGCAGGAATCTGACCCTGCGCCCAGATGGTCAACTCGAAAAACTCGGGGTGTGCCTCCCGTAAGATATGGTGTGGATGAGTGACGTTCTTTTCTTTGTAGGAGGGAAGCATGTGATAATTTGACGTTATTTTGTGACCTCTGAGTCCCGCACGGTTGATGTGCCTTTGCCGAGGGCGACATGTGCTTTACTATTGATTGCAGTTCAACACCGTGCGATTGTTACTCGTTGTTTCAAATACTGGTGATTAAGCAGCTGTCCAGCTATTTGTCGCTTTGTATGTGCTTGATGTGTGACTCACACGTGTCGTGTTTTGCAGACGCTTACGTTTACCTAAGCTTTCAGTTAACTAAAGCCACATTTGCATGGGGCAGACCTCATGCAGATTATAATAGTTAAGCAATAATCGCAGGGCAAGTTTTAACAGATCGTGAATTTTTTTGACAAAGAATAAATTGCTTTTGGCTATAGTCTATTTGCTACTGAAAATGATGGTCCTTGTCAAAGAACGCTTCTACATTTTCTAATCTGGGATTACTCCGGGCACTCCATGCGGCTACGGAGCATACCTCTACCAACATATTTATTTAAATCACTTGTCACGTGCAACACAGACATGTTTTATTAAAACACTTGGAATCACGTTTTTTCGTGTATTATACAAAGTTGAATAACAGCAGTGATGATATTTTTGGCTTTAAGCTGGCGGATGGCAAGAATGGTGATGATATTGCTAAAACAACAACCATGTGCTTCGGGAGGATTTTTTCCAAACGGGGCGCATCAGCAGATTTGCCAAAGGATTTTTTCCAGGGGAGAAACAGTGGTGCAACTTCATTTCACCAACTCGAAACGAAGAGAAAATAATTGTTCTTATACAAAGTTAACAGGAAAATAAAAAAAATCAAAATCCCCGGAGGACAAGGGCCCCAATTCCCCCCTTCCGAAGCTCATGACAACAACTTAATTTGCCGTCGTTTTCGATTTTTGCCATATTTTGGTAATGGTGAGGCCATGGTGGAGTATGGTTATTTAGTATCAAACACAAAAATAGGAACTGTCAAATTGATAAATTATACAATAATTCTGTCACTGTGTACGCTTGGTTTAGAAGAGATTGTTCAGGCCAGGGGCGTAACGAGGGGTCAGGGGGCACAATTCCCCGGGCGCCGAATCGCTATGGGGGCGCCGAAAAGTCCCAACAATTTCACGAGTATTTTCTTCAATACAGTACATTTGCTTCCTGAAGACTTCAAATCGAAAATGGGGGCGCCAAACTTGCTTCTTGACCCGGGCGCCATCTAACCTCGTTACGCCCCTGGTTCAGGCTCCGTGGGCCTAAACACTGTTGTAGATGGGAGTGCGTTTTTGGGCAATTGAACAAACTTTTAAGCATCTTTATTTGTGATAAACTAAAGCCTTGTATCCTACACGTTAAAAACATAAAATCCGCGTAGTGGAAATCCCAAGCATGCAAATAATTTTGATGCTGTAAGTGCAAGCTTGTTTGGACTCGGGAAAAGTGGTAAAACAATTAAGCGAACAGGAAGTTCAAAGTTACCATGTTAGTGATTGGTCAACGTATCTTATCTTCAACGCATTTCTTCTATAACAAAGAGGATCACCTACAAACGAATTCCTCACAAGTAGAAACACGTTTTTCAAAGAACCCAGTTGACGGGAATGTTGTGTGATTTACTTTTAAGCCGTACCAATTAGAGTTCTGCGCGGGTTGAAAATTTTGTTCGCTCACGCCCCGCACCCCAAAATTAAACCCGCCCCACACACGCAGGAATTTGAGAAAGCTTGCCTGCTCCCGACCCGCACCAGTGGCGTAACTGAAAACAAGGCCCCACTTAGCTTATATTTTGGTTTTAGTACTTTTTTGGTTTTCACTAGGCTGTGTTTTTTTGCGTGTTTTCGGAGTACTTTCCTGTTATTTAGAGTTTTGCTATAGCCATCCACATCCGGATTCATCATCGTTCCTCAAATTTTCTTCTGAGTCCTGGTTATTGGGCGCCCTACAGTGGCCAGTGGGCCCCTTTCGGCCACGTTTCCCTCCCTGGTTCAAACCTCTAGTTGTACCACTGTCCCGCACCCGCAAATATATANCCTGTCTAAATTTCAGGGAGTCTGCAAAGGGTGCAAAACGGTCATTTGCCCCCCGTGGAAATTGGGACTAACAACCAAACATTTCCATAAAACCTGAAGTCAGTCAGCAGCGATTAATTGATTTACTTTTTGCAATGACAATATATTTACCGATATGGCACTCACACCTGCGCAAAAGCCAGGTTCACTGTCCTGCTGTCATGCACAGATGACCTTGCAGTTCGCTTATGTCCACTCCTTAGCCTGCAGAGATACGTTGCAAAACTTGCAAGCGGATTGTTCTACTGTTGGTCTTTATTGCGTAATAATAACATAGCAACATATCTTCAAAGTTTCACTTCAAGTTACGATAGTAGGCATTCTTGTGACGAACGCAGACATCTTGGCAGGTAATGCAGTGAGACAATGATTGTTGATAGCGGGATCATTTTCTTTGTGGTGTACAGTAAGGGAAAAGCGTTTTGTGAACGTCCATTTGTATCGAATCGTCAGCAATAACTCACATAACTCGCCACCATAAAGCTAATAAAATCCGAAAACCGCTGTTCACTGCCCAATATACGATAAACTAAGGATTATCAACAGATACCCAAACTCACAGAATGCCAGCTAAATCGCCAATCACAGCTAAAATTTTATGACCCCAACTAAAATCTGAACGACTACATCACGAGATTACTGCAACTTGATTTTCTCGCTTATTACACGCAGCATCAAGAAAAGTTTTTCACTGGTGCGTAGTGGAGACACTCGGATTTACTGCCATATCGTACACTTGGACGGTAGTAATGTCATCCGCCGGCGCTCTTGCTTACGAGAAAACGCTACGAGACAAAACACCTCGACCAGGTGAGAAGGTAGCTTGAATATTACCTGCTTGTCTGTAACCTGAGTGCCGACAGTGCAACGTCCTCCCCATTTTTTAGCATAATCTATCAAACTCCTGTGAAATACAAGTGCAAAATTACTTTTTTGAAGAAGGCTTTTTGAATTTTTGTGAAAGGGTTTGTGGAAAAACTTATTGTGGAATTATTTAAATTCGTCTTAAACTTTTAGAAATTGCAAAAGCAGTATTCTTACAGCAAGTATATTTCAGTGATTCCAAAATAGTTTTCAGTGCTTCTCTTTCCTGAGTGGTAGTACACCCTGTCGCTAACTCGCTTTAGCTATGTTACTCCATGCTTATCGCCTCATATCTAGGAAGATGTTTAAATGAAGGATTGAGTGATGTACCCGAGGCTCCCGAGTCATATCTATCGAAACACGAGTCGAGCCGCCCACAAGTCCTTCGACTCAGAGTAGCGTGAGAGTCAGCAATTTTTTCTAGTCGAGTTGAGTCAGAGCCCAGTCACATGAACTGTCGATTCACTTCAAGTCATTGATTTTCAAGCTCGAGTCAATGTTGAGTCAAATGAAATTTTACATATTCCATGTGTTTTCTTTACTACAAAATGGTGCCCAACGAGCTACAAAATAGCGTCCAACGAGTTAAATGTGGTGCCAAAGTTTTCGAGCAGTTTTGTTACCAAGTTATTTAGCTTATATCTTGGATTGCATTAAAATACTGCCGCATTTTAGTATTTTGATGGAGTTGGTTTGGATTTGGGTTTTATAATTTCTGTTTAAGCGAATTTGGTTTTGTTAATTTTGTTTTGAACTTCTCTGCAACTTTCGCTTCAATTTCGGGACTACAAATTACTGTGTTGAAAACTTTGGTTCAGTGGAGTTTCTCAAATCCATCGGGATTGTATTTGTACTGTGTGTTTGTTTGAATGTTGAGCCTTGACTATGACCAGTGATGCAAGTCTGCACTTGTGTGCAATATGTCATCAAAGTTACCGAATTGGTGTGATTTTCATTGTTCCACTGATCCAGTCTCTTTTCTTGACTCATTATTATTATATGTACAGTAATACCTGTACCTCATAATAATTAACACTGTTCATCATTATTTATATGTGTAACTTAGTTGTATACCCGCTAATTTCCCGTTCGACATCTTACATGCTATTACTGAGCTCAGCGCTGCTCACTGAATTGCTGCTAACAGTGATTACTTCGAAATGTCTTTGCAGTGTTCAACTATTATGATGTTGTGAAACAACTGTGGAGCGTAAGTAACTTGAGTTAGTTTCCAGACTATTTATTTTTCCTTAAATCTCAGAGTTTGATTTCATATTTGGATTTGAAAAACACACAGCAAATAGGATCATCTCCACAAAAGACCTAAAGTAAAAGTGTGAGGCCGACTGCCATGATCGTGATATGCAAATACTGGGTTAAACCAAGGTAATGTGACCAATGTACTGTATTGTGCGCTGCTGGCCCCTCAACGAAAAGCAAAGACGGAACACCTGATCCTAAAAATCTAGCACAACAAGATATTTCGGAGACACAGTCAAAGCAGAAAGTTTGTGCCAATAATAAAATCATGGGTCACTGAAGTAAAAAAAACTCATTTTGTGTGTGCAAAGTGCAAACTAACTGGGTTTGTCAATCAGATGTTTGGAGAATTTATAAAAATGACCTTGACTCAAGCCTCGAGTCACGCTATCACTGGAAGGATGACCGTAATCTTAATGTGGTAGCAATGGCTGTCTTTATGTATTTTAGGCATCTGCAACATCATCACAAGCAGTACGATTGGAATACTCTATTTCGGGTTGTGCCAGCTGGCGTGGATGACAATCGATTTATTGTTATATCCCAAGGTTACCAAAGATGTTAAGATCGTTTACCCTTACATTATCTTTCTTTTGGGGGGAATGCTCTGTCAAAGTTATGATCACGTAACAGGTACGTTTATATCTTATCAACAAAGGGGAAACATAGCCTTGCAAGTAACAGCAGAAAGGACAGACTTTTCACAAGCTCAGTTTCAATACACTTGAACATCCCTAAAAGGTTTCTAGATTGCAATGCACTATCTCTTAAATATCTTTTTACTTCGAATCAACTCCTTCTCTGCGCCTCCTTTTTCTCTAGTTTTTATTCACTGTGTTAATATTTTGTATTTTGAGCAAGGTACAGGAGACGGAGCGAGCGAAATAAGCACGTTCCACAAGAACAAGTCACGTGATCGCGACGGCCATTTGCATGTAAATTGGTTCAGAAAATTCCATTTTACCAGTACAGTAGACCTTTGTATGCGCAATCACAACCGTTTATGAAGCTCAGTTCTGCCTGGTTCACTTTTACTCCTATTAGTCCCTGTAATAAACTACCCCGCTTCAAAATACATTCGCCTAAAACGGAACCTAAACAAACAGAGATGAGGCCTTGTCGTGTAGCGTACATTTTCTAATTGCAACTTAAAGTGTTTCTTCACACCCTCTCATACAATTCTAAGCCGCTAGCTCTAATCTGTCTTTTTACTCACAGTCCATATCCGTTTTATGTAGAAAATCACTGTAGCTCTGTAGGCCATTTAAATGTAAAATGGCTCATTTTTCAGCCAACAACTCCGGCCCACCGGGCAACGCCGAAATGGCCAATCAGCCATTGTAACAACCACCCCTCGCCGGAAGCCTTATTCACTGAAACGAACTTATTAGTTTGGTGTAACCCTGTTGTTCGAGTACATCATGGTACTTGTTGACTATTTTCATTGCAGGATTGCAACCTCCATTGGCGATCACTGTCGCTTTGATCATTTTGGCCTTGATCGGGGTGTACTGCAAATCGTCCGTGGGAAGAATGGGCCTGAAGTACAAATCACTCTAATAAATGACATCAAAGAAATTGAAGTCGTTGCCATGCAACAACTTGTCCACCAGAATAGCGTCCATATATATTTTATTGTTCGCTTTCTTTAGCAGTTGTATCGTTGTGCTGGTAGGCTGGCGCGCGGTTACAGCCTCAACTATTTTGCTTAGGGGCTAAAATCATTTCAAACAAGAAAACATATAGCTCTGTATGAAAACTGGGATCTTTAAAAAAAATTGTTTGTTAATTTCACTCATTTCTGTATTGATGACGTGAAAATTGCAGTGGACGCGTCCTTTTGCTACTAAGAGTGGTTAAATTGTAAAATATTGAGGAAAATTACTTTTTGTGCTTGAACAAATTTTCGCTGCGTGTCCCCAGACTTTTTTGGCCTCCTACGCCTGCGGTTGTGTCCATTCAATCATTTTCACCGACCCTCCATTTATTTGCATCGTACCTAATTACTTCTAGCGAAGAGTATTTCTCTTCCTGCGACCGGATCTGCGGCTTGTAAGATTTCGTTGCTGTTGCACTGATATCACGTGAGATGAACTCATAGGGCAATTCTACCGATCCGCTGACGGATCCAACCGCGGCGAGCGATCAATCAAGTATTACAAGTGTTCTTGCGAAAACGATTTATCAAACGCAGCCGTGGGGCTTTTGGCTACAACGGTCCCAACACTGCTCTGAAAGCTTGGTTTGCATACGATGGCTGTCACCACAATTATCTCAAATGGGAAAACGCCTTGTTTCTTCCTCTGCTGGGGCGCATGTAAGTAGTTAGCAACTGCCCGGAACGGGTATTTTCTAGCGTGTAAGTTTTGCTTATGTCAATCTCTGAAACACACTGCGCTGTTTTTTGGATAAAAGCCGTGTTCGTGTGAAAATGTAATTTTCGAAAAATTAAAGCCGGAGCCACTCCCGAACCTACGATTACCTGTTGGACCCGACATACCGGAATCGCAGGCGTAGGAATTAAAATCGGTTTATTCGCAAAAGTTTGGTCGCGACAGTTGTGCGCAGACCCAGTGAAATGTACGTTCCATCAGACAAAGAAAGGCTGCAAGCAAGTACTATAGGAAGGTGGTCGCATGATAGGACATAAAAACAATTCTGACAAAATAGAACCCGACCGGTTGCGGTCACTCTTTGATACGTGGCTAGAAAAAGTGAATTAGCAAAATAAATAAAAACTCGCTCGGAACGTGCACGTCTATACAAAAGCATGCGTCGGATCGATGCTCGCCGGTTTTCGGACACAATATAGTCATATACAGTTTGTTAGACCAGGGGTCCGCAAATACTTTTTGTCGCGACCCAAACATTTCGTGATCATTTAATTCTGTGGAAAATTTTTTACAATTAAATGTTCATTTTTAAGACTACTATTGACAATAGCAAGTTTCTTGCACAAAATTGCATGAAACATAGCACATAAAACAGTAAATGCTTGCATTTATTCTGTACAATGAGAATCGCAGATTCAAAATGTACATTTAAATTAGTTCACGACCCAGAGTGGGAGATCTTGCGACCCACTGTTTGCGGACCCCTGTGTTAGACCACGTTCAATGTTAAAACACCGAACGAATTTCTGAAAACGTGGCGTTGGTTGAAAGTCGCCGTTGCCGTTGCACACGAGCGAGCAAGCGCGGGCGAACTCGCCTGAAAGAAAATCGCTGGTCACGAGGCTCGGCTGGGTTTCTTCGAGCA
>JGI24022J15233_10007592_pt1 | contig 11970 bp, 4 predicted proteins | sample Ectturendosymbi2_FD_15233 | JGI IMG/M metagenome (IMG submission 15233)
TGAGAAAACAAGCAGCTCGAGGCTGAGAATGTAGCGGTAAAAGAAACTAAACACCAACGCCCACGTTCCCACGACGCCGGTAACCAAGCAACCAGCCAGCTGTCTACCGACGCGACTGTCAGTTTTCAACAGGGCGTAGCTCGCAGTGAACACTCTGCGCTGCGTTGACAGGTAGTACCAGATGAGGAGGGGTAGCAGGCAGTACAAGTAGTACGAGAATGGTACTTCGGATGCACTGAGAACGGCGCAGACAGTCAGGCCGCACAATGCGAACAAACAAACGAGAACCATGCTGTGCCGTTCGTTTTGTGCGCGGGCGTTTTTCAACGCTTGGCTTTTTATGAAACTCACTTGACCTAAAACCAACCCGAGGGAAACGAAAATCCAACCGATGTAACTGGCCGTCACGGAAATACTGAGCAGAGCTCTGTGATACGTGTGGTAGTATCGCAAACCGCTCAGGGAGAGCTCAATTAATTCAGTGCAAAGGGAGATCGCCTCATCGTACTGGTTGCTGACAATGAAGTCAGCGCTTTTCCTCGTCATGTCTATGACGTCACTGGCAGCCAAACGCGGAAAAGGTGAGAAAATGAAGGCTCTTTTCTTGGTGCTTTCCATTTTGATGACGAATTGCTCGGATATTTGTTGTGCGTTCATAAGGAGCAACTTCGCTCTATCTTCCAGAGAAACAGAGAGAAGTTGATGCGGAAGGGTTCCTACCGAGTTCACAGGTATCGGGATTCCCACAAATGCAGCCATCAAAGGTGCGATGTCAGCTTGGTTGACGTCATGCCTATCATCTGGATCGAGTTTCCACTTCCTGTATAAGCAAACGTGTACAACCAAATAAACTTCTAAATACACCAAACGTAAAAATGTAGAAAAAAAATCTTTTTCACCAGCACGATTTCAGATTGCGGGGTGCAATGTCGACTTGCATGTACGGATGTTTAAAAGGGCGTCGACTCAGTCTAATGGTTTTAGTGGTTTTTACAGAAAATGGCTTCAATGGTTTTCACAGAAGAAATAGTTTTTAAACTAATGGTTTTCAGGAAAGAACAATCAACGTCAGGCGTCAAGTTCATCTACATTCTATAACTATCGACTGCGCAGACTTTGAATAAAATAAGTCAATACAAACTAACAACAGCAAAATAACACACTAGCAAGCGACATCAAAATGTTCACAGCATGGAACAGTAACAATTCGCTGAAAACAGCACTTACCTGGTGACTTCAATCGCATCGGTACCCAACGGTGATTGGACAAAACTGTGTTTCCTTGCCCCTGACCCCCACACGACCAGGGGAGTGAGCGTTTCCGATGGAAGCCCAGCACCGTGAGAACCTACCAACAAACCAAGTTTTGCAATTTCTAAACACCATTCAAGCACACATTTACAATGTTTAAGGAAAGAATACACAAGCAATGCATTGTATCTTCCTCAGTCAGCACTTGTTTGAAAACTGGCCCATTACTTGAATGTGACCATTTTATCCCAAACAGACATCACAGATTACGGTGGTCAGCAATAAAACTCTTGTTTTACAGACACGTTTCTCAGCAAAATTTTGATGAAAGCAACAACATTTTCAAAACATATTCCACTGAAGGAGACCGTTCGAATGACAAGTTTACGTGCAAAGCCCTGTTAAAATGTTAAGATTATTTCCTAACAACCAGCATAGAGATTTTATTCGCGGTCGCCATGATGCAGATTGGCAACAACCGATATTTCCGAACGATCTACATCAATCAAGCGCTTTTGCCGCTGTACTGTTGCTCACCCCAGTCAGTCATGCCGTGATCGGCGGTGAACACAAAACTCGTCCTGTCGTCGTTCATGTAGAAGTCATTGAATAGTTCCACTATTCGCCGCACTCCTTCGTCTACTTTTCTTATATTCTCTTTATATTCACTGCACAACAGATTAAGAGCGCGATCTGCGGCCTGAGTGAGAAAAAAAGCAAATGGAGACCGCTAGCGCGAAGCCTTTGAATGGTGGCCCTTGAATGTGAACAAATAAAAAATGCACTGCTGTAGTACTTAAAGCCCAACACTGTAAAAATGAACCGCGATGGATGAGTTGTACGGTCTTTTTTGGCCGGTCAGCAACTTTTTCACAACCAGCGATGTGTCAGTAAATTAATAAAAACGAAAATGTGCACCAACACTTGTTTCACAAGTGTGCAAGAAAATCCTACTGTAAAACATCTAAGCAAGGCCTTCTGTACTGCACAGAGCCCCAAGTGGTCCGCAAAGTAATTTCAAAATTTGAATTTTTAAGATTAAATTTCAAAATTTTAAATTTCAGGGTTGTTGCAATTTTACCCATACAAAAAAAGAACCAACCGGATTTTAATAAAGTCAAAAAATACCATGTTTTCCCGTAATGAAAATATCCGCAACACATGCTTTTGCAACCTGTGGAAGTCAAAATCCATAGTTTAACGCATTAAAGACAGACAGTCAGCAGCCACCCAAACGTGCAACGGTACTATCGTTAGTCATTTTACGTAGTAAGATGATTTTTGTGTTCAGTCATACAAATCATGCAGTCCTGACCAGTGGCGTAACTATGGGTTGAGCCAGGGGGGAAACATAGGCTAGGCAGTAGCTGAAGAGGGCCCCACTGGTCAACACTCAAAAAAAAGAGTTGACAATTGGTGGTGAATCCCGAAGTGGATGGCTGTGCTAAACCTGAAATCACCGGAAAACGCAAACAAAAAACAACCTACTGAAAACCTAAGGAATAATAAATATCAAAATATAAGCTAAGTGGGGGCCCAGTTTTTACATTTAGCTTGCGAAGGGGGTGGTTCGCACCCCTGCCCTCCCATCAGTGACACCACTGGTCCTAAAACATAAAATCAGATTGTCAGCTGTTGTAGCTCTTGGGAAAATGTGCACCTAGTAAAGCAAACAAGAGAAAGGCACAACTCTTTGGTGAAAACTACTTCTTAGATCATAAACGCTCCCAAAATACTTGCCAACTGCCTCACCCAGCTTTATCTTTTGATTAGCTGGAAGGATCAGACAACAACTAATGCAAATTTGCAATATGCGTAGTCTTAGCATGATGTCAGCAATTCACACACCTTTATGCCAAGGATAAACCTATTTTGAGGTGTCATACACGACATTTCATTTTCTGCAATCAGGATTTTCATTTTCTGCATCAGGAAAATCTTAATTTTATCATGTGTTAAATTATCTCCAACAAGAAGTTGAGTTAAAGCCTAGAAATGCTGAATATTAATATTGCATAAAAACCCATCAAGCTAAACGTCAATTTCAAGAAAAGGCATATCAGATTAACTATACCCATAAAGCTGTCAAGACTACATCTTCGATTAATGTTTACATATGTATATTATGAAATGTAATAACTCGCCACTTGCAATCAAAATACTGTTTGTATTCAGGTTAATAAAAAAAATGATGGATAAAATATTCCTCGGTTGACCAAAGCATTTCTAACCGCTACTTGAGAAATATAAGTTTTATAACGTTTAGACAACAGCGGAGACTTAGACAATATATTTTTACGGTAAGCCTTAAGACGGGGTCAAGATCAAATTTCAACGGTCTTGAAATCACAGCAAAGATTTTAAGTTTACTTTTAATCTGCCTTTGCAGCGAATGTCGGCTTTGGACTTGGACTAAATTATCTTGATCTGCAGCATTTGGAAAATTTCGAATTTTGCTTTCTTGTTCTACTAGTTCAATAAACCAGTCAGTAATTGATGAATGTCGGTGGCGCACAACGCTAAAAGGTATGTGTGACAACAAATTTACCTGGAAGCAGGGTGATGGCTATGACCGTTTGTATCAAGGCCAAGTAAATGGAGGAAAAATACAAGTTTGTCTTGCAATAACATGCTTTTCAAAGTGTCATTCTTCTTTGCGTGAGCGAAAAACTTCGAAACTTCGTCAAAAACCCATTCGTCCAAAAGTGAAGAATCATCCCCAGCGAAAGAAACGATATCTCTCCCGAAGCAATGAGTGTGGTAATGTGCTCCAGCTCCTTTTACGGAACAAAATGAAGTTTGGAAAAAAATTAAGACACCAAGATCGTTAGAGATTTTTGCCGTTACAACTCACATACGCTGTTATGATACCATAGCAACTACACTGCTTCACGTCTGTCGGTAGTGCCGCGCGGTGTGGTCGAACAATCATACGTAATTTCCCAATCGCGTTCCATATGGTTGTTTTTAAGAAACTAGCGGCTTGATGTTGATGCCAACATTTATCGGACGATGTTTGAAGTCCCACGCACAGCAGAAAATTAACCGCATTACGTTTTTTCCTTTCTGGTCGTTAGCTTAAGAATATTGGCAAAGGTTGGTATCAGAATATCCGCATTGATAAAACACTAGCTGATGATATTAATGACAATAAATAGTACCGGTACATCGCTAGCTAACGCATCTAGTAAAAAGTAGCTGGAATTAATTGTTTTAGTGTCACCCTGGCTATTCTCAAGGTAATAACAGGAATTAACGCTTGAAGCAATTTAACCCCCTTCACCACACTTTGACTATACATCCAGCCAAAGTAGAGGCAACACCCTCTCAGCTTTCTTTGCAAGTATAAAAAAGAAGTAAACGGTGATTGTATTATTTTTATCTGGAACAAGACTGTCAGTACAGTTTTTTCTCCTAAAAAGTATAGCAATCCTGCGCTGCCAGATGTTTCTTTGAATGAAGTGTGTCAAATATTCTGGACAAGTCAAATATGTTAGTGTGGTACTTTATGCCTCACTGAAGGAAGGCAGTGACAGTCAGTGACAATAGAAATCACTCTATTGTGTAGCAAATAAGCTCAGAGGCATCTTTCCTCAGTGCTGAACTTGGGTAAAAATCAATTTTGTATCCAATCCATGCCAATGTATGACTGCCAACTGTGGAACAAATAAACATGTTAACACTTCTGTGCTTCCAATAACAACACCTATCAAAATTTTGCATTACATACCCAAGAATGCTAGCATTCACCAACATCAAGTGATCTATTTTGTCAGGGCATTTGATGCATTGGTTAGAAACGATTTATATCTGGTCACTTCATAGATGTTTGTTACGATTCCTCATTTTTCTCCTACTGTGCAACAACTCTGCACAGCGATGACAGAATGCAGTGGTTACTAGTGTGTTGTTTATCTTTAATATTGCCTGCACATACCAACAAACATCTACCCTGTGATATGCAATGACTCAGAATTTTTGTATTCTTGCATTCTTTAATTAACTAATACAGTCTGTGATATGGGCCAAACACATATATAAATACTGTAAAATAAAAATATGTACTGTATAGTCTAATCACGTAAACAAAAGCAAATAAATGATGACTTTCATTTTAAGTAAAGTGCTGTCTTCCTGTTAAGCACACATGGTACTTTCAACCTGAAACTGAAAACTTTTTAACCGTTACCTTTAGCAAACATTGGCAAGATATCGATACTTCCCCATGACCATGTGTTGCGACTTTTGTTGAAGACGCTATCAAATTCAACAGGATTCTGTTTCCAACCTGTCACAAAATTCTTGCAGATTTGTCAAAAAGCACTGGACCATTTGCTTAAGCTGCTGTAGTGCATGCAGCACTAGTTGAGATTAGGAAGCCTATGAAATTTTAACCATATTTAATGGTTCTGCTCTTTTTTTTCCGGTCATAAAGCGATTAAAAAAATAAGTAAATTCAGTCAGAAATATAGACTAATGAATAGTGTTACAGCGAGTTTTAATATTATTATGGTACAAATGACCGAAATGTCCCAGCAAAAAAACAGGTTCTACTGAAAAAAATGAGCAATGGTTAATAATATCACAAAACCAACCTTTCAGAATTGCACTAACATCTTCATAAAATCCAGCAATAAGTGCAACATGACCAGGTCTAGACTCTGTTGGCACATGGGTGTGAGAGACTCCCCACATGCCATGTTCTTCAATGATATTCCTTAATAAATTCAATGCAAAATTAAAAAAGGTTAAACATTAGGAGCAAATTATAGTCACATGCTTGTAGCTGCTAAACAGTTGTCAATACAACCCAAAGCCTCTGCATGACACTTCATAAAAACCCTGTTTATTCACTGCCAACAATTCAAGTTTGACAAGATTAGCATAGAAAAACAAGTATGCTTTTTGAAGTTTCTCGATCTTCCTTTCACAAAATTGTCATCATCAAACAAAATGCAGTTTATCCCAGAAAAGCTAAGAAATTAAAAAGACAGATACAGTAATTTTTGAAATGTCTTTTGCAGAAAGGTGCAACATTTCAGTTCTGTGGTGCTTATCAATCCTGCCTATATCACAAAAAATTGTCAATGCCTAAAGTGCTACAGAACAAAGGAACAATGGTGGATGATCACAATCACCACCAAAAACCCTTGTGGATTAAATACCCTAATGACTAAACATTTACTTGGAAGCTAAACTGATGATTTTATAACTAGTGGCTGAGCAGCATTTGAAATAAAAACTGATGAGCACAATCACGATATTGGAATAATATATATGCAAGTTTTAGATGTTGAAACATTGTTAATTTAACAAGTCACGCCCCACTAAAATATTGCCATGCTCCATATTGAGGAACTCTGATGTGATTTAAGTACAAAGTGTTAAAAATTGAATAAGTTGATTAGGTTGTTCAGTTTCACGTACACCCTTGGTACATAGTTCCATAGTGTATACCCTAGACCAGGGGTGGGCAAATAGCAGCCTGCATGCCAAATGTTGCCCAGCACCGTTTTCAGTGGCCCGCAGAAGCATTCAGGAAAATCTTCAAATCTGAAATTTCCTCCAACTTCTCAGAGTCAATATTAGTGCTGAGGCTATAAACCGAGACTTGCTTAACTACTTCCATATGAAGGTACGGCCCTCCACTAAATGCAGCCTTCTCAAAGTGCCGCCTGAGCAGCAAAATACTTGCCCAGCCCTGCCCTAGACAACTGACTAGGGTATGATAACCTAGTCAATTGTTCAGTACATGTGTTGATGTATTAATCATACGCCCAGTTGAATAGCACTAGTCTACAGTCAATACCACTGACAAGGTCAGGATTAGGTAACCATGCTGTGTGTACAGGTAATTTTCATAACATGCAAAGACTTCAACAGCAATTTTTTTATATCAATGTGCTCTAGTTGAATAGAGCATTTCTGCACATGGCTTGCCTTAGGTTCTTAACCTTTTCTTTCGTGTTTGAGGTTGTACCATTAAAAAAAGGTAGTGTCTATTTGCCTGACGTGGCAACAGCTCTGCTGGGACTATTTTTCCCTTCAAATGTATCCAGCTTTGTCCACTCATGATGTTGAGTTTGTGACACTAGCAGCATGGTGAACATAGTCAAGTGGTTAGTATCTATGCCTGCTGTGTTAGTGGTCATAAGTTCGGCTCTCACCATTTGCTTTGCTGGTAGAGATGACACCTGTGACGGAAGCGCTTTTATGTACTTTTTCAAAAACATTCAGGTTTAGCTTTTGCATTTAGGGTTTGCACTATAAGGTTAGGGTTTTTGGTCATGTGACAAAGACTATATGCTAATCCAAGTGTATAGTCCTTGTGACATGAATAATTCAACCAAAAGGGTTCGCCTAAGGGCAAATAGCTCAAGCATTGCTTTTGCCTCTGAGGGAATATAGACACTTCCTTGAAAAAAGTTTCTAGTTGACTTGTTAGCAACTTCACTTAGGCTACACATGCTCATTCTCTTTTTCTGTTCTAGGGTTAGTGCAAACCACTGCTATCAATCTTCACAATCTGAAGCAGATAATAAAATAGCGCAATGCCAATTGTAATATTTTGTAGTCAACATGCATGCACACTATTCAGTACTTGTGCTTTGCAATGTAATCGCCTACATGTAATGTCCATCAAAACCAACATAGCTATAAGCTACTAGTAACACAATGGTATCAGTCAGCAACAGTTGCTTCAAGCTTGTGTGTCTTAATACCTTCAGTGCAGATTGACACTGTCATTCAAATGTGCTAGGTGCAAATTTTATATGTCAATCACTTTGCAACTTGTTCATTGTGGAAATGACAATGCAATACTTTTTTCCGTACTTGTTTTTTTGCAACGAAGATTTCCACAAATGTTCTTCATACCTAGACACATTAATCCTGAAAATTTCAAAGTTTGGCATCAAACCATATTGCTAGGCCTAGGCTACAAGATTTTTTTAAATTAGGTGCTAACAGTTGTTTCATAAAATACAATAACGTTTTTCATACTCATTTGTTTGCCATGAAAATTTACAATTATGTTCTCCACACCTACTTTGCATAACCATTGAAAATTTCAATTAATATGAACAATAACTTTTTTGGTTATGCAGTTTGGAATTTATCAACATTTTGCTTAGCTTAAGCTACAATACTTTTTGCAAAACACTTAGGTCCTGACAGTTGTTGCGTGTAACAGGTAACTTTTTTGAACTTGTATTTCTGCAAAGAAAATTTCCACATATGATCGTCATACCTATGCACATCATCTCTGGAAAGTTGAAGTACTTTCAACAAAAACCTTTGGAGTTAGAAGCGTAGCTATAGACATGCATAGGCTACAAAACTTTATCCTATTTAGCCAAGTCGAGCAGTTGTTCTGTAAAGCACCACAACTTTTTCAAAACTAAATTTTTTACAACCAAAATTTACAAGAATGTTCTACTGATTGTTATGTACTTTTCCCGAAAATTTGAGTTCCATCCATTAAGAAATTTGCAAGTTATTAACTTCTGACTCGAGCAACCTGACTCTATTCTCAGCGCATCAGACTAACTGTTTCTGCACGTCACTAGCAACACGTTCACCTAAGAAATTTGGGTTTAGTAAGTTGCTGCTTAGGACGGAATAACTTTTCTCATGCTTGGTCTTTTGCAACCAAATTTCACACGAATGTTATACTCATGTAAATCAATCTTACCTAGAAATTTTAGGTCAATCAGACAAGTAATTTTTGCGTTATTTAATTTTGAGTCTAGCAGTTGGCTAAAAACAACCCAAAAACCGTCCCACACTGGCTGAATAATCAAGCCGAATTCACACCACACCAACGCTGTTAAGAACTAATGCAGGGGTTCTCAAACTTTTGGTGTTATGGAGCCCATTAAGAGATTGACCATAATTTACAAAGCCCCACAATAAATTTCTTTTAATATTTTAATAAGTAAACGAATAGCTCGTGGAGCCCCGAGGTTTCTCTCGCAGAGCCCTGGGGCTTTGTACGGAGCACTTTGAGAACCTAAGAACTAGTGTATGCTGAACGCCTCTAAACATGACACTAATGAATGGTTGGATTAAGGCTACATGAATAGGGCACACTAATTTTGCATAAATTCCAGTCTTCTTTCTTAAAAAATGCATGAAGGAAATAAAGAATTATCCTTATGAAATAGCAAAAAGGGTGAAAATATCGTAGTAAGTCTTTTAAAAAAACAACAATACATTTCACACGCGACAGAAACAAAGCAGAGACCTTGTTCTATTGGGCTCATCAGCTTAAGCTTAGCAAAAGAAATCATGAGTTTGAAAACACGATTTGCTTCCCTCAATTTTCAAAGTTTAATAGCCTAGCATTAGGTCAGCTGTAGGCCAAGGCCAACTCTTCCCTCTGTCAATCTTAAACATAGCATTCACTAAAAATGATCAAAGTTTGTATTTAGAACCTGAGGAACGGCGCCCTTGTTTTCCCATTCTCGTCCAATTCGTAAAACTTGTCAGCGCGCAGCCCATCAGCGACAAAGAGCACAAGCCTTGATGATGGAGCCGCAACTGCTGCTTGGTACTCTTTCATTCCATGAACAATAGGCGAAGTGAAGTAAATATCAAAAATTGACGCAAAAAATACGAAGTGTACTAAAACGCTCAAAACTATAAACTTGCGGAAGTCCATATCACTCTTCTCTAACACTTCACAATACTACAGTAAATATTTACACTTCATTTTCGATACAAACAACAACGTATTTCGTATATCTATCTTGAATTGTAGCAGTTGAACCATGACTACTTTTCCCAAGCCGTTAAGGTTTGTTGATACGCATCAATGTTTTTTTTTTTTGCAGTGAGGTTTAAGGAGTTGTGAATTTCTGCTATAGAATTATGTTACTTTTGTCTCCAAATACAGGCATCAGTAACGAATGTGGAAATCGATTGGATTCCTAGTCATCATTTGTGATCAAGATCATAACTTCGGAGACCGAGAGTTTGTCACTATGGCTGCAACAACCTCCATCTTCGAGACCAAGACTCGAAACCTGAAAATTTGTCGGCTTTGCCAAATTGTTTTGAACACTACCAATTATTTTGAGATTGACGATGAGTGAATGACGTTATACTTGAGGCACTATCAGAGTGTTTTGCTACTCGCAGTGATAATTTGTGTGCAAACACCTACTGAAAAGCGCTATGACTAACTATTTTTGTCCTCTTGTATTATTCGATAACCCTTGTGTAACAGTGTTGAACATCATCCGGTTTCCGGATCGTGATCCAACCGGATTCTGCCATTCAGAACCTGACCTGGATGAGATTGGATTTTGAAAAAAAAACTCAACCGGATCAGATATGGATATCCAAACTGCGTCAATCATTGTTTAGTTTTCCCTTCCCAGAAACAGACAAAAGGTTCGAGGCTGAGACCTACAGCCTTTGAAACGGAGACACAGAGACTCGCAAAAACGTGTCTTGGTCTCAAGACTCCATTACTGGTCATTACTCATTACACTGCCAACTACGAGTCATTTGTAAAAAGCTCGCAGTCAAGTTGAGTCAATGGCCGTATCAAGTCAATGGGCGATTTGCGGTTGAGTCCTGTTTAATTTTCCATTTGGGTTGTCTTGTCGGATCAATAAACTTTTGGTTGGTGAGAACTGAGAATAGCCTCAGCCTGATATAGAGTTTTCGAGCAGAAATGTGAGAGGATTTCGCAAAAACTAGCCGAAAATTTTCACATACAGTTCTTAGAAACGACTTGTCAAGAACAGAAGAACGCCTTCAATTGAAACAACAACTCTTCGAGCAATTTTAGGTGATTTCAAAACTTACTTGAATCTAGTCATTTCAAAAGCAACGAATCGAGTTGGATTAATTACATAGCTTGAATCCATCCAGAAATATGAAAAATGCTTGGAGTTAATCCTAGATCATGACTCGAGTCATCACATATTTTTAATCAGTGACGTTGATACTGAAGACTGTGACTCCAAGATCTGGTTCAAATGTTCAATACAAATATTTCATTGTTTGAGGTTCAGATCGAGAACCGAGAATTTATCTTTTGGTAGGCTAACTGACAGTGATGTGGTCTCGAGACTTGGTCTCGAAATAAACGTCTATCTTGCATAGAGATTTTTCGTTGTTTTGAAGATTAATGTGAAATCATTGATGAAAACTTTGACGCTCCGTATGATAATTGTAATTAAATCGTCACAATGCAGGTTTGATGGTAACAAACAAATATCTAGAAAGAATGCTATTGATGCTAAACAGTATAATACGGTGGGAGTCTCAAATGTGCTGGTTGCATGTGGCCCACCATGCTTTTTGGGAATTTTGTAATAATTAGCATTTAGGTTAGTTAGTTCATTCATCGGTGTCAAAAGTGCTAGGCCAGCGAATTAGCAACTTCATTTTTGAGTTGGTACAGGCAACAGACCATGCAAGTAAAATTGGGTACCAACTACTCATCTCCCTTTATTGTAACCAATAGGGTAAGGCAAGGGGGAGTCATGAGCCCATACTTATTTGCTGTTAACCTGGAGGAACTCTCAATCCAGCTGGGATAAGCCAGGGTGGGATGCACTGTGCGAAATATGGTTGTGAATCATCTAATGTTTGCTGATGATATATGTGTGTTCAGCCCCAGTCTTAGTGGGCTGCAATGTCTTCTGAATATTTGTGGTGACTATGCTGCTGAACACGAAATCACTTTTAATTGTAACAAAACAA
>JGI24022J15233_10007593_pt1 | contig 11970 bp, 4 predicted proteins | sample Ectturendosymbi2_FD_15233 | JGI IMG/M metagenome (IMG submission 15233)
GTTTGGGCTAGATCTTTTCCCCACCTGATAACTCTCACAAAGAGAGAGAAAAACTTAAACCCGAAAGCAATGATAACCTACAAAAGACCAACTGCAATTGGACAATTACTTACTAACTACAAGCACCTTGCTTTAAGCAAAACGAGAGAGCATGTCAAATGGATGTCGGTGCCTTGTGGCCACTGTGCACTTTGTGGTAACCATGGAAAGCACAACAAATCAATGGTGCCATGTGTTTCACAAATATTGGGCAAAAATAAAACCTTTCCACTCAACCAAAAATTTACATGCGCAAACCATCGTATATATGTAGCGACTTGTTTTACTTGCCACGAACAATATGTCGGGCAAACCAAGAACAAATTTTCCACGAGATGGTCATCGCACCGCAGTAATTGGAACAGACCCAACTGTGAAACTGATGAAAACAACGAAGATAAAGTGGCCTTGTTGTGGCACTTTTCAGAGTCCCATGGCGACGTAAACAGACCGGCGATACATGAGGCTTACACCGTTACTTTTGTTAAGAACCTAATTCCCCTTCTTTAGATTTCTGTGAAGATAAGTGGTATGGCAAACTTAACGCACAAATTAATATTCAAAATATAATCCTACCACGCGTGAGATAATAATTTTGTTTCTCTGCCGCTGAACGCTGATGTACATCAATTCTACAGACCGTTTTTGCGTTTCAGTTTTCGCGGCCAGTGTGCAGGTGTTTTTGTTCGTGTCAATCAGAGCTTTTCCATCGTGCCCGCAGAGACTTGGTTGCTGCAGCGACCAAAATGCACGTTGACTGATTCATAACGCTTGTTGTTTCAAGGCACTTCGGAAGCCACGCTCTGCGAATAGTTACTCTTATCAGAAAGCGACTTTTTCTTTGGTGTTTATCGTTAGCTGGCGTTGAGTTTTAGTAAGTTTTTGTCAATTATGCAGTAAGTTTTGAGGCTTCAGCCTTTGCATGTAGTTGAGCAAGACGTTTTGGTTTTGTTTTATTTGTCACGGATGGGTTTGCGCGTTTTTTTCATTGCAGTCTTGAGGTTGTTTACTTTCTCTGACCTTGTGTTGGCCTTTCTACATTTCACACCTGTTGGCATTGCTTGCAGATGATAGGACTGACGATGCGTAGTGTTACGTGAAATCGATTTCCTATTAAAATTTGTGATTGATTCCTTGCTTTCACTTGTGGAGTGAAGTTACTTGAACACATCAAATTCCTTCAACTAAATTCGGTCCACTCTTCTGTGTACATAGGGATGCGTATTCATCTGTACATTTTCTTCACCATGTTCTGAGTTTATTTGTTTTCCTGATTGTGCTTATTTGATCTCCAACTGTTGTTTTTCAACACTTTTCAAACAGTGGTAAACAGGGTTGGGACCGCTATGGTCCTTCACCAATCCTATATGACACAGCACCCCTCCTTGTTTACACTGTTCAGCTATTATGCCATTATATTTTCATTTGCTCTAATGTTCACGGATGGTTGGTTTGCCTAGCGTGCGATGTTTTTTTTGTATTCCTTCTGCGTGTTGGCTGAGTCATATGAAACAATAAACCATTACCATGTAATCTACACTGCAGCAGCGTTGAAACTGTTCTGATCTTATTAAACAAAAGCATCTACAATCAACCCATCGAACTTGTGTACTACGTTGCGTTACGAATTAATCGCCAAATTATGTTTGTGCGTCATTAAATTTAGTGTTATGCTCTGTTTTTGTTTGAATTCTAACAATTATCGAAAATTCACTAAAATCTACCTCCTACCAGTTGTTCCCAACCTTTTTGGGCCACGGCACACTTCGCAACACAGTATTATTCCCACGACACGCCAAAGCTATTGACTGAAACCTAATTAAAAACGTCCTTACTGGAAGTTAGCCAAAACTTTACCTATGTTGTTTCTATCTTCTACAGCAGGGGTGTCGAAAATGCGGCCCGTGGGAACGTTTTACATGCGCGCGGCTTTGGTTTCAGATTGTATTGTGCACAGCTCGTCAAAACCTAAATTACGCTCCTGTGACGGAGCGACGGTGTTTTCTCGCTACTTACGTTCCTCGTTGTGCGTTGATGTGTTGAAAGAGGATATGAGCGAACGAAAGCCGTCGCAAAGCAGTGTTTTCTGCTTCAAACCCTAAGCGAAATGCCTGGACTGTGCTAACCTGCACCTTATGGTTAATAAATGTAGTAAATGACTGCTGGCACGCGGGCGACTTTACATTATCAAATTTTGCCTTGTTTGAAATAGAATGCACCGCTGCACTAAAGTATGATGCAAACACGCAAACCCGCTGTACATTTACGCCACAACTGCTCAGTTACTGGCAAATTCACCGATTTTCGAAATTTCGCGGCACACCTGTTGGGAAGTACTCTAATGCGATCCGCAGTAAAATAAGGCGATCAATCCACGCACAGGGCCTTCGGAATACAGTTGTGACTCAGCAGCAGCTTCTGCAATATCTTCCGCATGAACACTCTAGTTAACATATAGGTGCGCGCGTGTATTTATGAGTGTATTTTCATGTGGCAAGTGTTGTTATTGTAAATAAGCTGAGAAACTACTGTTGCTGCAGTAGTGTATTTCGCTTATGCATTTACTTGGCCAGGGCTGACTGGGATTCAAGAAGGAAGGATAAATCAGTTTCAACAAGAGGCAGAAATACGGATTGGGCAGATAAGAGAAGAATGTAGAAGAAAACTTGAAGCCAAGAGCACAGAAGTGAAAAGAGACTTTGATAAACATGTAAGGTTTTCTGAAACTCTTTGGTGCGTTCATGCTATTTGCTTATAAAAAGAAAAGAATCAGGAAGTGGAAGATTGCACTGGTTGTTCTGAATAAGAAAATTAAACTTTTGTAATCAAGTTGCAAACGCAAGTGAAACAAACATTGGATTTGGTTAAAGTAGTCAGCACCCACACAATCTTCCTTAGAAGCAGCTTCACGTGACAGTTGCTGGCTTGAATGATGTGTTTTTTTATTTGGCAAAGGTTGCAGAGAAAAGCAAAAAAGTTCTTGATGAACAAGCCGAAAAGCACGCTACAGAAAAGAAGCAGCTGGAAGGTGAGTAAAAATGTTGTTTGCCTGTAGGTGCACCAGAAGTTGAATGAATGAATGGTCATGCAAAACTTGTCATTATTGCTGTTCAAAGACGTGCGCTTTGGATTATATTTCTAATATTGCGCATATCAATTGTTCCGCAGTTTTCAGCATTCTAAGTCTTTATTTTTGTATTAGTTCGGCAGAAATATTTTATTGAAGGAATTAACACGTTTTTTGACTAAGAGAGATTTGCGGTTATTTTTAGATTAGTAAGTTACGTCCTTCACAATGCAAAATATTCTGAAAACCAATTATTTGCAAACACATCAAACCGCTTAAATTAAACCATTTGGAAATATAAGCTGCCATTTGTAAGTGGCGAACTCATGACGCAAGGCCTCAAATGGCCCACTTTTTTAAACTAAACAGAAATGATTAGCAATTTAAGCCAACGTACAAAACCGCGATAAAGCTCAGCATTCTTCGGAATAGAAACGCGATTACTACAAGATTTCGTACATGATTTTCCGAAACTTTCTTTTTTTTTTCTTGTTTGTTGCAAGTACACCGATTGCACAACCAAGAAGTGAGGCTACGAAAAAATTTCTAGACTGTAGAGTGAGTTCTTATTGAAGGTACGCTTTGAAGACATCCCGATGTAGTTACTTCCAAATGATGCGGTAGCGAAGGGCAGAAACGGAATTCAGCAAATTAAGGTGGTTGTGACCAATGGACACTGATTGCGAAGAGCGCACAATATACATCCCCATTTTCGCTTCCAACCGACAAAATTAGAAGTTCTTTACATGTCAGCATTTGCCTGTAGCAGAAAATAATCTTGAAAATGCTTCTTATTAATATCCGAGCACAAAATCTGTAAGAAACAATTTTGTTTGAGCCTGTGATAAACTTTAACAAAAAATGTAAGCTACCTTTGACCAGTCGTTCACTGAACCCACACTGCCCCTAAAACAGTTCCGAATCACGATTTTTGTATTTAAAATCAAGGCGCAAACCATGACCCGTAACACGACCCAATAGCATAAGCCATGTACCACACTGGACAACCGGTTCGTGGTCATATGTGAAAATTTATAAGCCTGACTCATGATACGCCCAGCAGCAGAGAGAAAACTTGCGTGTTGTGCTACCCATGTCCATGACCTTCTTTGAAACCTAACTTCTTTTTGTTGGTATCGCTAAAAGTGCCTCATGCATATCTTGTGCATCAAAACAGATCGCATTGCTCAGCTCGTAAAACGTAGTGACGAGTTGCAGCAGAAGCTGGAAAGCATGGCCCACCATTTCAAGGCGTACAAGGAGCAGGTATATTTCGTTGTGCATGCTGGCCTGGTTTTACGTTTTTCGTTAATTCAGGGTCTTATATTCTATATCTTCTAAATGCCTTGAATAGTGCCAAAACAATCTCATGAAGAAATTGATAGGTGCTTTCCAGGTTTGATACTGTAACCACCACAAAGTAGCTTAGTCTTTTGACCGTTGAAAATTGCAAATGGGAAAGCTTGTGCCTGAGCAAGACTTTAAACCTCTGTCCACAAGAAGAGTGCTGATTATGCTGTAGTTTAGATTTTCTATAGAAAATGTCGCTTTGCTGTCACTTTCCCAAACAGAATTTCTAGATTTTGAAAAAACGGACCCGTGTTTTCCAGATATTTAACTGAAAAATCCAAGACGCACGCGCTCAGGAAAGTTTTAGCACTTACTAATGTTTGAAACGACACACATTGAAACATGCAATTTACAAATACAAAAAGTCAACTTGTGAAAGGTAGATTGACTCCACACCTTATGGTAATCATAGCTGTTCAAAGTTGTGCCGTTGCTGTAAACAACAGTGCGAGATGTCCTCCGTACGAAACTATGTTGCGGACCTCGCAAATGTTTGGTCAGTAGCATAGTGTGGTGGGTAAACACGAAACGTTTGCCGGTCGCTTTCAGAAAACGAATAATAGAGCTCAGTTTACAGTTCACTTCGTTTCATCTAGTCCATTTTATTATCTTTAGTACCTTTCTCTGGCTGTCGTGGTTATTTAACGATATTGCTCTGTGCAACGATTTTCTTTGTCGTCACCCGTTAGATGTTTGTTTGTTTGTTATACCCGAACGAATATCTTCCAGAGTTTACACACGTTAAGATTAACAATTCTCAAACTTCTTTGATTGATGGTCCTTTCAGAACTGCGTTTCATCAGCGCTGCATGCTTTACACCAGGGGTCGGCAACCTACGTCCTGCCAAGCAAAGCCATCCGACCCGCAACCTCTGTACCAAACTGTAGTAACTGTATGGCCCTACAAGTGTTATTATATTTTATGAATCTGCCCTCCTTGCAACGTCTTGTTTTGCATACTTATGAGAAACTGCACTATGCTATAAATGTAATTTGTGCCGCATTTTAGGCTATCGTTGTGAAATATGAAAATCAGGTGTTAATCTGATTAAAATTCCATAAATTCCCAACATTTAGCAATAGCAAAGGGAACAGAATTGTTGGAAAATTCGTACGGCACGCTATACCTGACAGAGTTTGTTTTTGGCCCACGACTCGACAAAGGTTGCTTGCTTTACACAGCCGTCGAACGTAAATACGTGATGCTCAGAGAAAGACCGTTGTCTGCGCATATTGCTCCACTGTTTAGTAGCTAGTAATTAGTAGTAACTTCTTGCTGTGAATGTGATTACAGCAAAAGCTTAACCTTGAAACTTTTAAAAGAACTGCATTCTAATTTTAAAACCGTTAGCAAAGCAAATCTTCCAGAAGGTTTTTGTGCGAAAGCTCGGAAGCACAAGCATATTGGTGCGTTTGTTTCATGGCTGACAGCCAAACGATTTCTAAATTATTGTTTCGGTGACACCCTAGTCTTGTTTTGAACTTTTGGGCAAGTCGTTACCAAACCAAGGGCAGTATTTTTTTAACCGTTTCATTTAAAAAATATTAAAGTGATTTATCCTACGGCTACGTCGTGATATTTTTCTTGATATTAACGGAAACCTGAAATACATTCCTGGCAGTAGTTTTGTGCTGTACTTGCATCGCAACAAGATTTTTTGGAGTTACGAAAATTTGGCAAGTGCTCGTTGCACCCTTGCTGATCAGCACATGACAGAACATCTACTAAGGTCCTCTTTCGCTGTTGCCCAGCAAGAAAATCTGTGATATTTGGCCATACCAAAATCATTTCAGATATTTGGCTGCACAGTATTGCAAACAGTGCTATAAACCTTGATTTAGACGTGTTTTCCCACCATACCAATTTTTTAAAGTTTTGAATTGGGGTTTTAATTGCTAAATACTTGGGTTGCTTGTGACATTGAGTTTTGCTTCAAATAAAATGGACTGCAGTTTGGTTACGGCTTTTTCAGAACGTTTTTTGATTCGAGTAATGGCCTGTGGGTGGAGCTGAACATCACCCTGTGTACATTTGACAGTTAACTGCTCAATGCTTACTCACCGGCTGCCTTTTGAACGGCGGCAAAATCCGCCTCGTGTTTCAGTTAGCGAACGCCGTGCGTGCTTTCTGTTCTTCCACATGACAACTTCCTGTGTGTTTCTGAGAAGCACGGACCTTCCGTTTCTTTTCGGCCATCTCAATCTACGCGAGCTAAGCTTCGGCTTGGTTCAGGTACCTGTTGCAAGATCATTCACCAGCTTTTCTTCAAGGATCATGTAACCTTTTCTTCGATAGACAACAGTTTTACGCTGTTTGTCAGGAATTATTCAACAAATTGTGTTCGACAAAATGCAAAGTAGCCCCAGCACAGCTTTGTTTTTCAGGAGCCTTAGTCTCATGTATCAAAACCATCTAAAGAGTTTTATGCACTGTACTGTCTGGAGCAGTGGTTCTTAAGCTGGATTCGACGGAGCCGTTTCAGGGGTTCGACGAAGGTCATCTGATTTCATTAACCCATTTTTACTATCTGTTATATTGGGCAAAAATGGGGTTCGACAAAAGCTTGGAAAACTACGTGAGGGTTCGGTGTGTTTGTAAAGTTCAAGAACCACTGGTGTAGAGTTTAGACTCTGGGCGAGGCCTTCCCAACATACGGCCCGTGGGCCGCACAGCTTTGTCAATTCCAGAAAATGTTGCAACAGCCCGACTTCGGATATATAAAATTAATTGTCGTTCCAGAATTTCTTTCAAACTACAACAAAATGACGTAGATTTGCGACACGCGGCTGCGGCAAATATACAGTATGTTGGTCAATTTGGCCCTTTCTTAGTTGTGCAGGCCTGCTCTAAACCATGCGAAGGCCAAGCTTTAAATTATTGGCTGACTACCAACAACATGACTTTTCTCTATATATTTCCAATGAATTGTTCATATTTTGTGAGGCATGTAGGATGCTGAACTATATCAACGGTACATTGCAAGAACGTTTCTAACAGTTCTGTAATAGTTTGTGTCATCTAAGTGTTACTTGAATAAGCATACTTGCCGGTAACCTTGCGTTGATCGTGCAAAACGTAACAAAGACGCAGTTTATCCAATTTTAATTACATTCTAAGCAAGATCTTGGCGTCAAGTGGGCATGTATAAATTTAATATATTGCAAATCCAATTACCAAGGAACGGTAAAATACCTAAAAGTTTTGCTCAATCAACTGTTTTAATTAAAAACAAGGTGTGCTGAAGCTTCAGCAAACTAAGTAACTGCGCTTCATCAGGATAAATGACAGGTGTAAGCTGTAGATGTAGAGACTGCACCTGTCTATTTGCTCTGATAAAGGTCCGCTCCCGAGTTTGCTGAACCACAGACGTCATTTTTAACTTGAAATGGGGGTTATTTCATCCACAAACAGTAATTTTGGAGGTACAAAAACGAATATAACGACACTCAACTGAGAACTGCTATAACTGTTGAAACCACGATGAACAACGCCAGGGTTCCCACAAATACTGACTAGAAATGCCCTAACGTTGAGCTTAAAATTTCCAAAATTTCATAAAAATTCAATGGATTTTGCAAAAAACAGTAGATTGCCTTCATCTGCCTTCAAGAGGTTTAATGACCTTTTAACAAGCAGCATAGTGTGTTACATTACACATTTACTTAAAAAGCTCAGGAACTGAAAAATAGAATAAAACAATCTTACAAGCATAGCCAAATCACACCTCATTAACCATATCGTCTGTAGATTATGAGATGGGTTTGCTGCTGAATTTCTCTAAAACAATGATCATATTAAAATAGCTACGTTTTGGTTATGTAAAATCAATACATGAAATCAAGTTTGGTTATGTAAAAACTTTAAAGGGGGCGCAAAAATTGCTTGGCAAAAATTTCATTTACAGTTCCTTGAACCTGTATTTTGCGCCCCATACAACCATAAAGTGCAAAGCTGCATCAGCACGGCGCGCCCATATCTAATGTATTAAGTCGGGAGTGTTGCATCAGGACCACCAAGCATTATGACAAAACTGCGGTATTGTTACAAAACACGACGGTCACACATTGTGACGGAACAAGAACGCTCGCCTGTGATATCTGCAAGACGTCGTCCTCAGGGTTTCCAATTAAGCGGGCTATCCGCTAGGTGTAGCGAATTTTAATCCTGTCTAGCTCCAAAATAATTAGTCTACCGACCTAATTCCGCTAAATTCTTGCGGATAATTGGTCAAGCGGCCTAAACAATCGGTTGTATTCAGGCCCGTAACCAAGGAGAGTGAATCCCCCCTAAAAATTTTTCGCCCCTTCCTGGAAAAATGTGCTGGACATAGCTTAAAAAAATTGGGCCCCTCTAAAAGAACTCTTCGCCCCACCTGCTGTTCCAGGCTGGTTACGGGCCTGGTCTTAATTGAGCGGATTCTAGCGGAATTGTGCAATTTTTCTAGCTTAAAAGGTCTGTTTAGACTTGGCAACCCTGATTGTCCTCATGCTATAAGAAAAATCAAGTCATTCCGTACCACTGTACTTCAGGCAAGAAGATATTAGTCAGCATCTGTTGAGACGCGTTTAAGTCCGCAGATGTGAGAATCTGACTGTGCATGATGCAAATATCTGGTGTTGAAGTCATACAGATTTACAAATTCCTTGCGGGCGGGCTGCGGCCCGCTCCGACTTCACGAAACTTCTTCGATGGCCACTAGTGTCCGATAAATAGGCTGAACACAGTGCCCCAGTCAAGAGACTAAGGTAGAGAACATTAGTTAGTTCTCGAAAATCAGCAGTTATATTGTTAAAATGTTAACTCATTAAAGAAGTGGTTTGTTACTCGTGTTTAGAGCTAGCTTTTTCTGTCCAAATTTGACTTTCTGTTCGATGTCCAAGGCCTTTGTACGGTCTTAACTGTGAAAAACTGAAATCTATGTGTGACAATTTAGGAGCTGTGTACAGGTCAGATGTAGATGGCAAGCAATTATACGAGAATATTCTAGATTGTAAAATGCTATTTTCAAGTGAAATTCAAACATTTATTTTCTTCGTGGTTTAACTTTCATAAAATTGCACCTATATCTGCGATTTAAATTATTAGAAAGGGCGCACGTTTAAACTGTGCCATGGCCGCCATTTTGCATAGACACGCCATTGCGTTGATGTAATTGTACGCTACTTCCTTTTCCTGGTCTGATAGTAAATCGCAACCTGATTTTCACATTAGATGGAAACGCGGAACCACAACTTTTACCAGTTTTCTCCCAAAAAATGCAATTTCCCCAAAAAATCCCTAGATTCCTCAAAACCCTATTCCCCAAGGGATGTTGAATTTCCCAACCTAGGGACAAATTCTTCAGAAGTGGGAACGCTGAACAACGCGATATTTGTTCTGCGTACGGCGCTAAAACACGTCAAACCTGTCAATCGCCGCTGTATACACATTTGTTGTATAACAATTGAAACGTTACTTGTTTTAATACTTTGCTGCAGATGGAGGAAGTTTCTGAACAACGCAAAACAAGGTAGCAGAAAAAGGAAGATGAAGCAAAGGACTGGAAATGAAGTAGTCATTTACAAGCTGTGCGATTATCAGCAGATTTCGGCGTCGTCAAAATATATGAATAAACCGAGTCACTTTAACTAGGTTTTTCAGTGTTTCATATTTTGAATCGTGTGAGATTTTTCGATGTGAGATCGTATTTTCGAGTGTCTGCATGTGCTGCATCTTTTGTTTTCCCCCTTAAATAGAATGATTGCTATCATATTTGGTTGTTTTGAATGTGTTTTCTTTTCCCCGAATACGCCATATGTTAAAGTTCGCAACAGAAAGTTACAGTGTCACGAAGTATCGTTTTAACATGAACCTCATTTTTCAATTGACATCTATCTTTGGAAAGTGTGAAGCACCATCGTGTCAAAAGCACTTTTCCAAGCAGTTGTGAAAACACGTGATCTAATGCATCAATCCTGTGTAGTGGCTGCATGCTTATTAATACTGCACTGGGTTGTCCAGAAAATTTTGTGTAGATCTGTTTTCAAGCTTTTACTGAAGTGGCATTGCTACGTCACTTCAAATGATTGTCGACAGTTACTAACAAAACCACTTGTGCGTTAACTGTCAGCGTTGGGAATAGTTGTTGGTGAATATGAAAATGACAGGTTGAGACCTTCACACAAGAGAAGTCTAGCGTTGGTGGCAGCTTCTGCATCAGGTTTAGGTAATCTTTCAGAGGAGAGGAATGTGGATGAATGGCTTGGAAAGCGAAATCAGTTGATTTCCAGACAGCTGAATTCTTGATTGGTTCACGCCATGAAATTTTTCATGCAATTAGTAATTACTGACCGAAGAGAACGATACAAACCAGGAATCAGTTCAGTGCAAAATTGAAATCCCCTGTGTTGTGTGATACATGAAGTGGTTATCCTTCTGTCTGTATGTGTCGTAGCAGTTTGCGGCAAACCATCGAAAAATTTTTTTTTCCGATCTCGATCCACTGATGTCTTCGCTGCAACATCTTGAGCTGCTGCCGGGCATTCGCTCACTGTCGCTACCATGTGTAAAGTACCGAGTGAAGCGAATCTGCTGCTGCAAGCTTCAGCAGTTCAAGCAGTGAAATATTGCTTGAAACCTTTTGTAATGCAACTTAAATCGCCGTAATGGTGAGAAGTTAGTCGTCAATAAGTTGCTGGTGCAGAAAACTTCATGGCAGTGGGCAAAGTTTTTAAATGCATAACGTGGACCGTGTGGGAGTGATGAAGTTTTGTCGAAATCGAGCAAATGTGCATGTCAACGCTTCCAAGAGAAATTACCGGTTGAACTACTTGCGCCTAGCATGTAATAGTAGAAGCACGTACGTCCGAATAGGTGTTAACTTCGTAGTTACTTATTTATGCAAAAATAGTTTTCAAAAAATATCGTTTTGTCCATCTGAATGCTCCCGTACTCCTTGCTTGATACGACGAAAAACTGCAAGTTTGTGCATTTTACCTATTTGAGCTGAATGGCGTTTGTTCTTAATTGTATGTTTAATCAAACGCCAGCAGTGCTGTTTCTTTGAATTTGGTGTTAGTATCGCAAGTATGATTCAGCGGAAACAATGGGTTCCATTCTACAAAACACTTGGTGCGTCATATCTACCACTGCACTGATTGGTTTGGTGAAAGCGAACTTTGGAGGACTTCGTTTCAAACAAGTTACGATCAACAAGTTCGTCACATTGCTGACAATGCAGTGATTTGTTTCGTGTGGCGCTTGTCTGTTCTTTTCCTCCTTTCGTTGCTGCTGTTGCTTTACTTGAACATCTGTTGTGATGTCACCAACGTCGTGGCCTTGATGAGCTTCAGAACAAATGACATGTTTGAAGTCCGCTCTTGATGCTTCATGTTATTGCCCCTGACCTTTAGAAAACTTGGTACTCTTGATGCTTCAAAGAATATTGTATTGTATTGAGTAACGTCTTCACTCCCACACGCAAAACGCTAGACTTTTAACATGCATCGCAGTAAAGAGAAATGAAAAAACACAT
>JGI24022J15233_10007595_pt1 | contig 11970 bp, 8 predicted proteins | sample Ectturendosymbi2_FD_15233 | JGI IMG/M metagenome (IMG submission 15233)
CGTCCCCCCGGTTGCTTCACACATCCAATATTGTATTTAAAAAATATGGCTCCCTTTGTGGCTTTTGTCCCCCCTTTCTGCGACATTCTGGCGACGGGCTTGTGTGCCAACAGACGAGAAGGCCTAATACGGCTCAACTGCCGTTACAATAGAGCTTTATTACGTTAACAATGTAACAAGAAATAGTCTCGCCGAGCGATACAGTACATCCGGGGTATCACAGTTTATTGCTGCTGCGAACAGCTCATTGAAACAACCCGCTGCGAAGTGAAGGTCATCTGCGGTCAACATCAATACTAGTGTCACAACCAGCATGACGTCACTGTCGTTTGGTGTTACGACCAGCATGACGTCACTGTCGTTTGGTGTTACGCACCGGAGGCTGGACTTATTCAAGCGGACTCCCACCTTGTCAGAACACAGGACGTTGCCCTCAAAACGATGGTAATCATTCCAGGCAGTGTACAATGCTGCAACTCGCCGGTTTGACAACCGTGATAGTTGACATCTGCATTTGGTAAATTTAAAATCCTAGCGTTGCATTATAAACGCCCGTACACAGGATCGTGACGAGCTTGGATGGTGCCCTGGGCAAGAAACGAGTTTAGCCCCGGAAATAAATGTTCTGTATTGAAGAAAGTACTTGCGACACTGTTTGGCTTGTCGGCGCCACCTGGTGGTCCAGCGCCCGGGGCATTGCGCCCCCGTTTCCCTCCCCTCACAGGAAGCTCCTGTCCGTAGAGTCTAGTAGCAGAGAGAGTTGATTCACTACATCAGAATTAACCCCCTTAGGTTCAGTTCGCCAACTTTTCTACGCAATCGTATGAGAGATATTCTTTGCGAGGGGTTTACATGCAATGAAGTAGCGAACTGCGCTGAACACTGTTGGTGTTAACCAAGAAATTCAGCACACTGCCACGTTTTGTGGGCTGCGGAAAAATCCCGCAATGTTTCAATCAAAAAATAACCATCAGCCCAACTTTACTTTTGCTCAGTTGCTCTTTCAGAGGCTGGGAAAAATCCTGTAATTTAAGACGGTGGTCCATTGGAAAGTACAAAGGTCAAAATAGTGTTTGACAATCAACATATTCGTTTGAACCTACAACCTGAAATGTATCTTGCAAGAGAGATTTCATTTCGCTATGTGCGACAAAGCTTCACCAAACGAATCTTGTAAATGCCTTCTTGACTGCCACCTAGCGAACAGAATTTTCAAAAATTTTGACCGCTAGGGTTGTTAGGACAGCAAGCGTAGCCATCCTCCGTTCAGATGCACGAAACTATTTTATGTGTAAACTACAGTATTGCTATAGTTCTGGTCAATTCTGACAGCCTTCAACAGTGATGTACTGACATAGCACTTCAGCACAGCAGGATTTATTCTTCAATTCAGACGTTACTTGCATATTCGCACGCTACTAAACAAAGCTATAGGCAACCAGCTGCGAACAGGGAACGTTCGTCCTGCGAGCAAACCTTTCCGATAGATGGAGCTGCGGAGCCACAGTCAACATTTTCGGGAAAACTCTGAAACAAGAGAAGCAAACTGTCGCGATTAGCTCTGCGGCAAACCAGATTCAAACAGACACGTTTGTTAAAAACCAGGACGCAATTATCTGGATTATTGTAAAGTATACCAATATATACTTACAAAACTAATACAGTACTACGGGCAAAGTTCGTGCTTTGCTCTTCATCATGGATTTTAAAGTTCAAAATGATCCAGTCGAGAGTGCCAGGTACGTTCTTTGTTACTGGTGAAGAAACGTCACGTGACCTGAACGAATCTCAGAACTGCAATTGATTTCAGCACCGCCTAACCCTTATCATTTCCACTTCATTCATTATCAAGTCATTGCCGAGTAGAAACACAGAACGTTAGTCGAGAGGATTCAACATTTGCGAACAACTCACTTAATTACTTTGAAGTGTGTGGCAGATTTGCAGGCAGCAGCCCGAAATCCATTGAAAGCACTAACAACCTGGTGGCCACCCGGCCTTGGTGCTGTTTCTACTGTACGTGAGAGTAACGTTCATATTCTAAACCTGATGCTTCAAAAACGAACTGGTGGATTTCGCAAAATAACTATATTTTTGGGATTTGTTCTTTCAAAAACATAGCTCCTAGGTACCTCTGCAGAAGACCTGTTTAAAAAACCTACTGGTCTACTACGAAACAAGCACGGGTGTGCCGAAAAATTAAAACCTTTTATAATTACGAGATCGACGACGTGACACCAAATGTTATGAGCTCGTTACATCCACTCCTAGTCAAGACACATGAGACAGTGTTGCGCATTTAAAAACCTACCGTGCCACGAAACCTATTTTCACGGCTTATCACAAAATGATTCGCCTCCACATGTTGCTGCCCAGATATCGAAAAACCTACTATGCAGCAAAATGATGAGCACGTTTACCAAAGCAGTGTGCAAAACTGTCTATACATTCTGTGCGGTCAGGCCCAGTTTCAAACACCACTACAAATATTCAAAAGATTTTAAAAACGAAAAGCTGATATTTTCTGCAGGTTGTTAATGCAGCCTACACCCGGGACTTATTACTTGGCAAGCGTCTCTGAAGCCGCTGACACGCGCGTGCCATGACGCTGGTGACCAACGTTTGTCATGCCAATGTGAAGACGCGAGGAGTTGCAGGCAATCGATGCCGCTACGTTTGAAAATTCTAGCGAGTGGGGGGGCATTCACAAACTTGTGAAAAATCTTCGCATCGCCTGCAGTTGCAACAGAATATCAATCTCACTGAAAGCCTGAACTGAAGATTCCGTGAGATGCAAATTCCTGAGATTTCAAGCAAGCAGAAAACCGCTCATAAAATTATAAGTTTTTTTTCACTTTGTGTGGGATTTCTCGGTTGCTTGAAGCTTTGCATCAACCTATCGCTTCCTGACTTAAATGGAAAAGCGTGCTATACGAGAAAAGTAAACAGTAAAAAGGAGGGGACAAATATAAACCCACACTCAACCTTTGCAAGAGCCTATTACCTTTAATTATGCCTGCCAGCTTGAAACAGTTTCATGTTTTACGCTGGATGAATTTGGGTGTTCATTAGTATCGGCCAACTGTTGGTCAGCTAGTTTTAGTTGCTGGAGTGACCTTGCTCTTTACAAAAGCATAATTTTTGTTAAGCGGGATTTGCTGTCTTTGGTCAACCTAACCCCCTAACATGCTGTCACGTGACCGCACCAATAAGCTTCGGCCACGTAACTAAACCGGGTGTTTCGCAGTTTACTGGCGTAGTTTGCTTCTTGCAGTCGCTACATGCGACGACCCAATAAAAAACATGGAGTAAGTTTGACAAATCTCCAAGACCCTCCAAATTGGAATACAAAACACTATAATCACTAATCTATCAAATGTTAGAATGCAAACCCCACCTGCACAAGCGTGAAGATCCCTATTGAAGACTTTCTGGCGACGGTTCTGGATTGTTTGGCGGTGACTTTTATTGGGTCTATGCGGAAATGATAACGCTACAAACAGTATAATTTCAAAATAGGTCTCTTTAACAAGTAGAAGTTGAAAGGGCCGCGTAAAACACATTATCGGACTGATGCACGTCTTTGGATTCTCAACATGTTTCAAGATTTCACTTCTTACTGGGCCGCAAATAAACGTTTTGGAAATTTCGCAAAATGCCTTTTCAGTACCGTGTCCGTTTTGATATAATGGAATAAAAATGCGAACCATTTTCCATTTAGCCGGAAGACCTCACTTTCACAAATTTTAACGAAATGAACAAATGAAAACCCTGACGTTTAAACCTATTTCGCACCGTGATTTGAGGCTGTATCCACGTAAGCGAAGTTTGTGATTTTCAAAATATATCCAAGTGGTAAACGCGCAACTAAGTTTGGAACGAAGCAGTGTCGTGCTCGATGCCTCACACAACAGAAAGAAACAACTCCAGTTAACCTTAAAGATTATTAGAACATCATTGCGGGTAAGTGACAAAAGCACCTCAACCCAAGTTTGGATGTGAAAGCGAAACTTATTCGTCGAGTTAGAAAAATTAAACTGCTGCACCTTGACAGTAGACGAGCTCAGGCTACGACTGAGTATGAATAATTGCTTTGGTATTTCAAAATTTGAAAAGCATTTTTCAACACAGGGTATTGACTCATGTGAAAATAATGAACGATTGTTCTTCAGTACCTACTATATGGTAAGCATTTACATTTAGAGAAAAGTAGAAAATGTTAATAACGTTTTTTTCCCCGGAAATTGTGTGAAAAAGAAAGCCGGTGTAACCACCTTTGTGCAAACATGGCCTGACAGGACTCTACAAGGGAAAAAATTCATTTCCGCTGTGATTCCTTCCAAGGAGACGGTCAATATCTTCCGCTACAAAGTTTGAGGCAGTTCGTCACATTATTCACGATGCTATTCGTGCAGTACTGAGCAATGCCCGTGAAGATAAAGCACAGCAGTTTTTTATTTCCTGCCCTAAACCCGACTTACTCGCTTAAGTTTTCGTTTCTTTACCTGCCTGGATGGTGATTAATTTTACTGATGAACTGTGACGCAACAATCTCTTACTTCCGTCAGGAGCTGACGCGTGGTTTGAAAGACGCATTCTTCCTGGTTCTTAACTCCAAACATATTTTAAACTGTCCTTTCCGCGACTAACGCACGAAGTCGTATGGCGCTGGATTTTCAGAATGATTAGGAAAGCATGGACCCAAGTAACTTTGCAAGATGTTCCTCTGTGGCGGTGGACGCTGGCAGGAATGGTCCTATGCGAAGCCCTTTGTTACAAAATATTGTTGTGCGTCTTTGAAACGACGTGAACTGACAGGCTGGTGTCACCTCAGCGTGCTTGCGTGAACTTAAACCTACTGTAGCTTTTCGAGTCTTATTGACTGGGCGATTTGCGCTGAAACTAGAAGCTCTGTGATTGGACCTTGCTACATCGTAGATGAGGTGACTGTGTCTTCATGAACGTGAAGGCTTTCTGCTACCCAGAAGTCGGAAGTGATTGTAGCGAGCCTAAGCACGGTGCTGTTTGCCAAACTTTCCTAGCGCAGCTGTATGGTGCAGCAGTCCCAGAACGGCATAAGATCGAAGCCGTATCCACTTCTTCACGGTATACCTGGAAAAAAACATGAACTCGGCAATAATCAACTGAAACAGAAGAAGATAACGTAAAATTATTTCTTCAGGGTCTCCACACATTTTCAAAACCATTTTCCACACTTTTTCTATACTAAATGGAAGAACTTTTAATACCATCACTTATCTTCATTTTCCAAAATTTTATTAATGGAACATAATGCAAAAAACATCTGCAAAACTGTTATTAGCAGTAAAGAACAAAATTTGAATAAACAAATGGTTGAATTCGGAATTTCTATATTTTTTCAATACTTTTTATACATTTTGGCCAAATTCAATAATATCAATGACGCGTGGGAACATTGTTTCTTATTAAAAATGAACGATTGGATGTTTCTTCTCACACAGAATTTTTTACAAGCAGTATAGCTTTAACATTTAAAATCAAACTTTGCTATATCGTGCAAATTGCTGTGACCTCTAAGGTCGTCAATTCTACGCTTTAGTTCATCGTGAAGATCTTTGTGCAGCAAACTGCATTATAAATGCTTTCAAAAGCATAGGCTCTGGTCACTGATTCCGACCGTGGGGCAATTTGAGAATGGACTTTAATGGCGGATTTTAGTCGAGGCACGGAAAAGGTCACAAGAAAAAATTCACATTTTTTCCTGTTACGCTTTTTCCTTTCATTTCTTTCCTGTTGGCTTTATTACGGGGATTTGACTTTTTTAGTGAGTCGTCGTGGGTAAAGGAGCTTCCAGAAGCCGTGTTTATATGCTGTTAAATGGAGTAGCTTTTCGACATTTGGTCATGCGAGATCGTGTACACTACACGTAGGGGCGTCGGAAGGACTTTTTCCAGGGGTGCCCAAAAATTGAAATTTAATTTTACCCTCTTGAAACTAAGAAAACAACCTTTCACTGCAGTAGGAAAATGTAAAATTACAAAATCCAGGGGGGAAGAACCCCCTTCCGACGTCCATGACTGCACCTACGGGCAGGACCAAGTCTCTAATCCACCGACATTACAATATTCTGTTCTTTCCTCTCTTCGTTGAATACTCTTTTCGTACTATTATTCCTACATAATTATTGTTTTACAACGTCCCATTACTGCTTTCCTTTCCTCCACGTAAATGTGAGCTCGCCATTTAATCAGATCCTGCCTCTGGAGATATTTATGTGGGACAATGACCAGGTCTGTAGCCAGGTTTTTTGAGGTTGGTGGGGCAAAATACATTTTAGGGGGACTAGATTCTTGTTTTTATCATGTTTAAAACAATTTTTCCTGGGCACAACACAATTAGGGGGGCACTGCCCCCGAATGCACCCCGGGGGCTACGCACCTGGCGTATACAAAAAAAATCAGGAAAAAGTGGTTCAAGCTTTTTGATTGCCAGCTTCTCCGTATACATCAGCGCACACGCCCGTGCCCCGCTTATAACGGTACAGTAATGTGGGCAAGGCCATACCACGTTGATGCACATAGTGATCTACACTGCTTCCAGGGCGCTCAGCTGGCTCTGCAACCGTCCATTTCTTTCGGTGAGACCGTTTCTCTGCAAAAAATTGATCGCGCGACTTAATACGGTTGTCTTGACAACGCTCGGTGAGACAGAAAACTTTCTTAGCTACGCTTATTGGAGCTCACCACTCTCAAAATAAGGACGAAGTTTGCCCCGCAGCAGATACCTTGTTTTGTTATGAATCTCTCCAACGTCGATTTTGAATCACAACAGTCAGACCTGTTTGGACTGTTTTTATCTTTGCGTCATAAACACTTGTATTATTTTGTAACAGAACGGCTCCGAGGGATGGCAATATCCTGTTTTTTATCTGCCTGAAAAACACAAAACAAAAAGTTGTGTTAATATCATAGAACAAATCTCATTCAGCAATGCATTCATTTGCAAGAAAACAACAATGCAGTCACACAATCACTAGCATTGTGTTGATTTTGCAGCATTGTAAGCAATATCGTGGAGTTTTCTAAAAAATATCACATTTTATCACAAGATTGACCTCCGTAATTAAACAGTTATATTCGGTACAAATTTTATCGCAATTCAATTAAAACGCATTATTTCATTCAAAACAGCAGCTGGGGAGGAGCAGTGATCATCGAGCATGGAATGCTCACGGACAGGTTGCAGGAAATATATTTATTTTACACTTACAAGAAAAACGCCCCCGTTTATCAATTCTTTTTTCATAAAATATTCAGCTACGTTTCTCCGTTTACTCGTCGGGCCATGCGAGACACGCAACGGTTTTCGACTCCAGCAAAACCATTGCTAGACCTTGAACAGTAGCAAACACAACGCCTCCTGGTTGTCTGGACTGTGCTCTTCTTTCGATGTACGCGTTTCGTTCTGATACGTCTGCTCTTCTTCGTTGGCAAAACTGGTCTTGTTCTTTTTCATGGCCTCGAGAGTTTTCCTCGTTGTCTAAAACGAAGTAGATGCTTCATGGCGACGTCATTTTTCACCATTGCGTTCTGCGTTATTTTCACATTGGTTAGTAAAAATTGGTTTCAAGACGCGACGGACTTTCGGAGGAATTTGATTTGACATCGAATCCAGAAATTCTCCGGCTTCAGCTTATTTCGCAATCGGTCACACAATGTTGGCTTCCAGCCACGAAAACCACAACAGGTTTTGGTCTCAAATTTTTCATTGCTTTGACTTGATTTATGGTCTCGAACATTCTGGACTTGATTACACCACGTGGTTGTCCGCATTGTCTGATTCCGCTAGTTTTCTGGGTGTAGTCATTTGCTTTTCTGCAGCATGGGAGTCATGGTCGTCATATTGTTTTGCTGGGAAATCAATTTCGCGTTGGCGACGCATCCTCCTCAGTCCAGGAAGCAATTTGACAACTCTATTGATTTTAAACTCGCCTCCAAATGTTCCGCTGAACTTCAGCACAGCGCTCCACTTTGTGGTGCTAGCAATGCCAATGCCCCAATGTTTTTGTAATGTAATTCGTGGAATAAAGATGTAAAGCACGTTTTTCGCCTATTGTTAATCAAGAAATCCTCAAGCACAAATACATGCTGATATATACAAGTCTTTAAGCTCTCGAAGATACTCACCGGTAATTTTAAGCATATTGATCAACGCTGACAGCCAAGCACCTTTTTCGATATCAACCTACACAAAAAGCAGAAGGATTATACCCTATAGCTTGAGCAGTGGATCAGTGATCAAACAATACTGGAACAGGCCGCCATACAACATAGTGATACACAATGCTTATAGAGCAAAGGATACAGGTTATAGTCTTTCTTTTTTAATTGTTCATAGATATCGTCGTATCTCCAGTCAAAGCTGTAAACGTTTGGTTTGTCTGCAGCATTTCCGGGCAATTTGACCTGAGTGCCGGTGCCGAACGACTGAACGTCGAATCCTTTCTTGCTGGAAAAAACAAGAAAAAAGTTTTAGAGATTTTTGGTTGCAATATCCCATCCAGTTGCTAACTGCTCGTAGCTGATGATAGTAAATTATCGCTTTTTTGGAACAGCAGGTAAATTGCATTATGGCGAATTTCCCAAACGACATCTCTGATGAATTCACTGCACATAATAGTCTGTAAGTTCACCTCTATGCTCAGTAACATAACTTCAGTAATGAGCACCGGTTCAAAATTCATTACGTTTAATTCTTAAACTGCTGTTGACAGCAGCGTAGCCAGCCTAAAATTTTCGGAGGGGCCAAATATTTTGACTTTACACGAGCAGCAGCATTTTGCTTGGCACACCGACTCTCAAAGCACAAAACAACAAGACATGCTAGAACTTCGGTGGGGCATGGCCCCCTTGCCACGCATATGGCTCTAGGTCTTCTTTGAGCGAAAAGACGCGGTACACTTTTTTCAGTGCTGAAATTTATTTCTATTGGACTTTTGTCCAGGGTTGCAGAGTCAGAGGTAAAATGTCCGACCTTTCCGAAATTTCCGACTCCTTAACATTAGGTGTATGAAGTTTGGCTGTCAGGAATTTTGTAGCAACCACCACGCAATGTAGATCGTGGTACACAGCAAGAATTATCTATTTCAACAAAAGTTTCATAAGAAATTGTACCACTTGTGCAACAGGAATTCCCAACTTAAGAGTGTGATGTCAAGAAAATGATCCAATTGGACTTCTGGAGTCGAACAAAAAATCCGACTCTGACTCCTAGTGTTGTTGGGATGCGACTCCACCCAAAAACCTCGACTCCTTACGACTCCGCAACCCTGCTTTTACCGACACATGACAAATGTTCAGATCCCATCCGGCAGTCCACTGTGCCGTTTCACACCAAGGAAGGTTTGCGACCACTCGCTTAAAGTGGCTGCAGAAACGATACTATTAAGATGAAGTGTCTTACTTGAACTAAGAAGTTAAAACATTGATCGGCCGTTTCGGCGCGACATCGTAAAAATGTTATCTGAGAAAAAGTTAAACTGTCGACAAGAAACAACTTAGATCCAGGCCTTCCGTTGAGTGTCTTATAATAAAATCATGAAGCACTGGTTATGAATGTCATATTCCCACGAATCCAATCAAATGTGCCTTTTATGAAATCGTGTCTTTCTAAATTTAATACTCGCACCTTTTCCCAACAAGTTCAACATCAAACATTTCAAGAATATTTCATGCAATACAGCTCAGTGCCCGGCCATGCATGACGTGTGAAACCGCGCTGAAGAAATGTTCTTGCGTCGTGTGCAATAAATTACGATGGTTAAGCAGCAGAAAAACACAAACAAGTTTCTTAAAATATTCTCAAATTATTATACGATGTCTGCAAAGCCGATACGGGCGAATTGTTTCATCACGTGACGAAAAGTCATCTTTGCACGACTCGGAGTCGTTGCGTTGCGAACGCCACGAGAGCTCAGGACAATACGACTTCGCGCAGAAGCAAATTAATAGCGTTCAAGTGATACTTGCTTGTACAAGAGCTTGGCCTCATGCAGAACTTCAGGCAATCTATTTATATCGGTAACCTGCAGGACTCCGTTTCAAAAACTTAACTCAAAGAACACACAGCGGTTTCAAAATTGCTTCTATTCAGTGGGACATACGTCAAGCGTCTTATAAATAAATGCTTTTGATTGTTTCACTTTAAAATAAGCTTCTGTCACCAAACACATCTTATAACGTTCCACACTGATGAAAAAATATCACGCGGGGACTACATTAAACAAAACCAGATTTCCGACCGATGCCATTATGACTGTACTTTCATCATGCTAACATAGTACAGCATAGCATATGCTGGAAATTCTGTTTCAAAGTTGTGAAAAAAATGGCAGAACATAGAAACAGAACAAGGCCTGAACAAACCTCATGAAACGGTGTGCTTCCATGCTCCTGTTCATATTGCTGGAACACACCACGGCGAATTTAAGCTTTTTGTTGGGCATAGCGTCTACTAGAATCTCAAAATACCGCTTGCCTGCATTAAGGTCGACGCGGTACCGGTTGATCCTAACAACTTTATCTACAAACTTAAGTTAGCTGCAAAAAATGAAGCTATGGCTCAGGTTTGCAAGAACAACAGGACACACTGGCAATGTTCTGATGGTGGCACAGAAACAACGCAAAACATCGACCATTGGGCACTTGAGGTAGTGCTGTATAGGCTGGAAAAACTGGTAAGAGCAGCACCAACACAAAAACTGGCGAAGAAGCATCGTTGAAACATTAGATAACATGATCACGTTCTTCCTTCGGCACAGAAACAATTTCATCACTGACATTGACAATAGTGATGAACGGGACTATTTAATCCTCTTCAGAATTTGAAATTTAACGCAGTGCATGATTTTAAATGTTTGTACATGAGTACTTTTTCGTTCATTCGGCTGTAGACAAAGAAAATCTGAAAATTGGTACCACCCGAGGAACAATGGTTGCAATAATTCTGAAGCCAACGTTTGGGCATTTTTATTACATTGGCAGACACGGTTTGGAAAGAAGAAAAGTTTTTTACTGACAATTGTAACGCCACGGGTTGTTATCTGACAACGACATATTGTTTTGCGCTCTCTACAGAGCATGAATGCAGAACGCAAAATATCGAAAAAAGCAGACTGTTTGCGTTGTTTGAGCAAAGACTGCTGCGGTTATGAGTTTTTCTTGTTTGTTGAGTGTCAACAGTCTGTTTTAAAAAATGACTGATATAAAAATTCGCGGCGTTGTGAATCACCCGGCCTCATCCACCGCTAAACACAAGTTACCACAACGTCACTAACACGGATTACCAGGTGTGCAGTCAGTCGCGTAAACAGCTCAGCAGCGGGAACTTAAAGATTTTAAACTGAACGAGTGTAGAAATGAAAGACCAGTTTCGAAGAAAATCGTCCTATTCATTTTGTAGAAATACAGGGATGACGACAATAGTCGCTAATCAGTGGGATTCGTTTCGCGTTCTTCAAATGGAGAAAAATTCCACAATTCACAAAATCTTAGAAGGTCCAAGCCACGCTACAAAACAGCCATGCTGGTCTCGCACACCAGCTTTGTGTGATCCTGTGCAGAAGAGAGTGAATTCTTAAATTTGCCGTGCGTTTTATACTTTGACAAAAGATTCACCAGCTAAGTCGGCATCGTATTTCTCAATTGCAGGCGCCACTTCCTCAGCCAAGAACTTACGGGTTTGCTCGGGTGCGCGGCCAATGAAGGAGGCGGGATTTAACATTTCGGGCATTTTTGAGCGAATGGGTTCGAAAAACGGATCTTGCATGATGCGCTGAACAAGATCGTTGCTGCCGCCATCTTGCTTGACGACGGCACCAGCTTGCTGGGATAGCACCCGGATTTTTTCGTGAACCTCCTGTCTGTTCCCGCCTGCCGTTACCATTGCCATAATGATGTTTTCCGTTGCCATGAACGGAAGTTCTTCGTT
>JGI24022J15233_10007596_pt1 | contig 11970 bp, 5 predicted proteins | sample Ectturendosymbi2_FD_15233 | JGI IMG/M metagenome (IMG submission 15233)
CAGCTACAACACTGTTCAACGAACACAGATCGTAACGGCCATTCGGCACTACTGATTGACAAAAAATACTCTCCGCGTTTAGCGTGGTTTCTGTCTCAGACGATCACGTTGTTTGCAACAGACCGTAACGTGCAGCGGAAAGGGTTGCAAAATGAGTTGCTGCACGAAAATGTTTTAAAACCACTTCTTTAAAACATATAGCATTTCTTGCACAGGTATAGGGACGAAAATATTAAATGCAAAGCTTATTTTGCTGAGCTTGGGCAGTCCAAATGTGTTTATTTTACGAAAAATGAAAGGTTTAATAAGAAAATTTTTATACAAAAGCATGGCCCAATTGTTACATCAACCACACGTAAGTCTTTAAACTTTTTTTTCATCTGGGTTAGATTGGACTTCTTGTGGACAAAAGTTGAATAAGCAGTAGACTATACTATTTTTTCCTACAAGCTTTCAAGAATGAGTGCAGCTCATTTTATTATTTAAGCAAAGACATCAAAATTACGCTACAACAAACGTACAACGCAGATAACTACAGTGTAGACTGGAGCACTCAGTCACAGCGTAAATTCCAAAACAGCAAACCTAACCGTAAAACGTAGATTTCGTGTCAGGTAGGCTAAAAATGCAGTACGTTAGATTAGCTGTAAGCTATGCTAAAGATAACTACTGATTAGCATCAGACTTGCCAGCAACATGTTTTGTACAAACGTTTAGCTCAGTACGAAATAAGATGCTTTTTTCATCGACCCATATTCTGCAGTCTTTAAAATAAATTTTTTTCAACCTACTGTAAAGTATTTCTAAAATTATGCTACCGCGGTATACTCATACACTCGTGGAAACCTTTGCCGAACTCTTCCCAGTCATCATAAAAAGTCTTAGAGATATCGCCCTGAAAGAGGACACAGCGCAATGCAACTGTAAAACCGTTGCCGATGCCCATGGTCTACTGTCAGCTAGGGACCGTTCCTGGTGGCTTTGGTCATTGGCTGCAATGACCTAAACTATATCAAGGGCCTCACAGTCATGCTGCAAGAAAGCGCCAATCGACATCACCCAAGCGATGGGGCTGGTGGAAGACACCAGGTAAAGCCGTCAAGACGTGCGTCATCGTGTCCGGGAGTTCCACGGAGGATGGATGAAACACGCACGCGAAATGGCAGAAGAAGCTGGAACCAATATTCCCACGGTCCCGCACATATGTGGAATTTAAAGGCACAGGGAAGGCATCAGAGCTGCTACACCTGATGAATACTACTGCCAAACCATTACAATTTCACTTCTGGACAACATTCTTCGCATATCAAAGTGGACATACTTTTGACAAACCGTGAACTAAAATGATATGTATGTTGGTTTCAAAACGATTTTCCTTCACAGACGACCACCTGCTACCGTATTCTGATTTTTGCTTAGCAAACTACCCCGAACATCGCAAAAACTTTCCTGTTTCTTTCATGTCATCGTTAACATTTCGTTTTTTTGTACAAAAGTAGCAACCATTTCGAAGTTCGAATGTCAGATGCATATATCTCATTAGCGCCTTGGGATCATTAGTTAGCTTGTTCTTATTCTAGAACCTGACGACATTTATAGACTTACACATTGCAGACATCTTCCACGCGCCTTCGTAGCAATGCTATCGGTATCATTTCATTCGCTGCAAAATTTTATGCAATGTAACCGTTCACTTTGAAACAAGTGAAAATTCGCCTTCCTTGGAAATTGTCACTGTCGAGAAAAGCAAACTAAAGATTAGCACCTGCCTTTCGCCGCATACCTGTGAACAACGCAACATATTTTAAAATATTCCATGCATCTTATTTTTAGTATTTACAGAAAACAGTCGTAAAAGTTAATCTTGCAGTTTAATAATGGTGGAGATGATCTTTTGAAAATGATAACGCGTTTACGTAATTACATTAAGTTAGAATAGTTCTAACCTCTCTGCTATTTGCCTTGCTTATGCAACTCATAGTGAAAATGTTGAATTCCAGTTTGCCCTCAATGATGAAAGACGACGCAAATACCTTTGACAAAATTTTTGTAAATTAGCAAGTTTGGCCCACAGCTTATAATATTATCAATTCCGNCAGTAACGACAATGAAATTACCTATTCTCCAATTTGGTTGAAGTATTTGGGGAATTTCGTAGTTATTTCAGGGCGTCACNTCATGTTTTTCGATTTGCATGCAAGTTTCTGTGGAGCTCATGTGAATACTAAACCTTTCCCGGTCACGGTGTACTACTGTCTGGAATGGCCCTCTCAAGGAGAGATCAAACTACTCATTCAACCATTGCACATGTGCGAGCTCCTGTGCCCTTGCCACAATCGTTTAGAGATTTAACCGCTTTAGATCGCATGGACATACCGTCAAACAGTGTTGCCAACTGACTTATTTTTATCTCAAATATCTGCAACTTGGCATTTTTTGGAGGCTGTTAGCATAAATATCCTTTCTTTGGCATATTTGTAAAATTTGACTTGTTTTCACATATTTTTCAAAAACCAAGTTTTTAGACACATGCAAAATGTTGATCTAGGTTCTATACAAATTTTCTAACACTTTTGTGTTTGAAAACACTCATGCAACTGCTCTCTGTGCGTTGTTTTCACAACTTAACAATGAAACATAACTGTTGTAAAGAATTGAAAAAGGCCAAGTAATGCTGGAAGACTTCACTACCTCTTTGTACTAAAACTTTGATAAGACCCTAATATGCTGCAGTTACTACCACTGAAGTAACTAGGGTTTCTCGCGCCCGGGAACAAAGCCAGTTCGTGACCCCCATCCAGCTGGTTTGTGGTGGCATAGACGAGTACACTGAGTTGAGATTAAAGGAACGTCGAAAGCTGACTCGGGCCCTGCGTATATTTGAGACCCGTCTGAAAACTTCGTATGACTGTGACGTCGCGGGATTGATGTCAGGATCTCTGAATCTTAGAAATAAATAAACTATCGTCGAGTTAAGAATCTAATCGTTTCGCGTGAAGCCTACCACACTTCAAGATTTTGGCCACGATTAAACATTCAAACTGCTGCATTGCGACATCTCAAATTGCGGTGATACATTCAAATTGTAGCAAGTATAGTGAAAAAAATGCCAAAACGTGGGAAACCGTTTCCTGAGCGAAAATCTGCATGAATTTTGCATACAGAATTATATGGTCACAAAAATCTTATAACACAGCATAAATATCGCCAGAGTTGCACTTTGTTTTCCTAACCATGGGTTTGTCAGAGCATTTTGAAGATCCCGAACGCAGCATACCCGTTTGTTCCCCTCTCACACCAAGTCTGATCACAATCACCGCTGGTGCGTGGTATGGGGGTGTCTGGAGCTTTTACTTCCATAATTTTAAGTTATAGAACGTTATTAAGGACTGACTGAGGGCATGACTCACTGATACATGAAAGAGGACAGACTGAAGAATGCATACCAAAAACTTCAGGCAAGTTATTTTATGCAAACTACTAGGTAAATTTAAAATTGCCAAAACCTAAACAATTCTTCGGATATAACGCACTGAATAGTTAACAGAAAACCCAATGAATACTGCGATGTAATGCTTTACCTGTAAGTAACTTCAAAAACAAACTTATCTTGTCTTTGGTGCTGCAAATTTATTGATTATGTTGCCAAAAAGCTGATATAAATTGAATGCGTCACATGTGTTTACGTAGGAAATATCTAAGACTAGTGAAGCTCCGTGAGAAGTTCTAGGTTAGCAAATTTGTGACCTGAATTTCGAGAATCATGTCCATGAAGATGCTTAGTTTATAACTTGAATTAATAAAAGAACGTGTAGGAGCAATTCAACCATTCACTGTTATAACTAATATACTCAACGCCTGGGAGTGCGCGAGGGGGGTTACAACAGGTCCATCGTATTTGGAACTGGCAAATACAATGGCCCGGCAGGATGAGAGTACGCAAGTTAATTTTATCTATAATCAAGCCCAAAATTACTAGCGCAAGCCAGTTACAAGTATAACAATCAATATATTTCTAAACTTTAGCATTGTAGCTGTTTTATCCATATTTTGATTGTTATACAAAGAAGCTATACAAGTTTCAACAAGGAACCAAAGGCCCCAGAAGTTGGTGGCACAGTATCGGTCTTCGTACCCCCGGGTAAAATTCCCTCAGAGGCCTTGGCCTTCGGTATGAGCCACATCAAATCCACTTGAACGTTAACTTTGTCAAACCATTAAAGCTAAAAAGCTTTCCTCAACATCAGATCTGTTGTCCTAACGCGTAACGACATACTGTAAGTTTCATTACTCCACCAATAGGATACGAAATCAGGGTTGCTAGATGCTTGACAAAAAACATGACAAGTGTTATTCCAGTTTATGGCAAATTTTTGGCAAACAAATTTTTAAAAAGGCAATGTTATTGGCAATATTGAATTTTCGATAGGTACTCTTTTCTGCAATTAAGTTTTTTTCCATACTTTTCATTTTTTAATTTTTGACATTAGTTTCACTGTGAAGCAAATTACCAGTAACTTTGCTTTGTGAAAATTGGAGGGTGACCAGAAAGATAATTCATAATGATTAATGCTGAGCCGTAGTTTCTCTCTGACGTTTGGGTATTCATTTGATAAATATTCCAAAACAAATTGTTTTGTCTATACTGACAATTGGTATTCCAAAAAATTGTAAAATTTTGGCACAAAAAATATTGCCAAAAAGGATGGCAATTTTTCGGAAAACAATGACTTTTGGCAATATTTTCCAAATTGGAAACCATGTGGTCAGTGTTCGCTCTAAGAAAATTATACACTGAGCAAATGTTCGCCTTGTTGCGTACGAAGCGCATACAACTGCACAACCATGCAGACGCAAACAGTGAAGCGTTCCCAACGTTAAAAGGTCTATGCGTAATATACATATATATATATCTACCGTATTGAATTTAGAATGTTGGAAGTGCGCGAGAATGAGATAGCACTGCGCAAATTGTCTGGTGGTACTGCGCATGCGCACCTTGGAGGGAGCACTGCATCTGGCAACCCTGTGCGAAGCAGCAAACTGCATGCAGGGTTCTCACAAATGCAACTCCAAAAATCCCTAGGACAAAAAGAATCCCTAAATCTGTGATGAATCTGTGGTGGCGCAGAATCTGTGGTGGTACCAAAAAATCTCTAAGTCTGTGGTGGTGCAGCATAAAATCGGAGTACCAATGATAAATGTTACAAATAGAACCAAATATGATTTGCAAAATAAACTGAAATGCTTCATTTCACACATATTCCTACTTTCTGAAAATCCCTAAAAAATTCCTAAATCCCTAAAAAATCCCTCAAAAGGGTAAAACCTTCCAAACTAGGGACAAAATCCCTGAAAGTGAGAGCACCGATGCACAGTGAACACTGAATTCCCGTCCGATTGTGACGCAACTACAGAATGAGAGCGAAGTCGGAAAGTTTGCGACCTGGCTGTCTGAAAGCATTGTGACGCAACGTGAGTCAAACCACATGCGGTCGTTGATTGATGGAGACAGGATGTTTGTAACTGGTCGCCTTCGAACCTTGGTGATCTTGATGAGATTTCGCAACTTAATAGCAGCCGCTGGCATTCGACATATTGCAAATCGTAATTATTAGCATCCACTGACGTTTGCCATTTCGTAAATGATATGTAACATGCCCACCTCTATTTGGCGCCTCCAAATTGCTACGCCCGGCGGCAAATGTCTCCCCTTGCTCCCCCTTATTTACGCCACTGCCAACTGGATACTACAGTACATGAGTACATCAGAGTGAAGAAATCTCGAGGTCCATTTTTGCGAGTCTAGGTCTCGTTGGCTGCAGGTCTTGGTTTGGAAAGTTTTGTTTTGAGATTTTTTATACTCAAACGATGTGGCTTAGTGAAGCTTCCGGATTCAGTATCTTTACAATCTGTCGAATCTGCAGGAAACGAAAAGCCAAAACAGGTAGCAAAACGCTCAAAAATCAACTTACATACAGCCTGGAAGCAAGGATTATATTTTTATGAAGTATTCTGTAAAGATTTCGGCGAATGTCACAATTTTTCGAGATTCGAGTCTTGAACTTTCAGGTTTCGGTCTTGATTTATTTGATGAAGTCTCGGTCTCGAAGTTTTAATCACGTCTTGATGTCCGTTTAGGAGGTTACGGTCTCCACTACATCCCTGCTACATAATATTGCAACATGTCATGGCTGTATTATTTTGCTGTGAGATTTTGTAGCTTTTTGCATTGTATAAATACACAGCAGTGCTTTTATTGTTCCACGTATGCATTCAAGTGTTGTTCCAGCATTTGTGTATGTCTGCTGTAAATCTCCACCTGTTTTCAAATCTGATGTGGCCATGTTGAAAGCGCCTGTCCTGTTGGTCCGTGCCTGCTGAATTTGAACTTGCATATACATTATATGTGAGGACGGAAATACCGCTTACTTAAAAGTAATGCATGTAATGATCACTGATCACCTTGATGAAGGTAGCGCGGTACCCATAAATCAGCGTGGGGCCCTAAACTGAAGCTAAACCAGAATATCTCTTAAATCATAAATTCTGCTGGTATGCATGTACTCACCATTAAGCATACTGATTTTTTGCATCTACGAAAAACATGATTTTAAATAGCAACTGGTGAATATTTGGGTTAAATATCTCTTTTCCAAAAATGTCTACACGTATCTTTTTACCAAGAAGAAATACAATACTGTACAGCTCACATGTACAGCACAGAAGCAGCAATCAAGATGGAACAAATTTGCGTTTTATTGTGTTCAAGTGCACTGCTTAATCTTCATTCCTAAATGTTCAATGTAATTAATAGTTCAATATTGAACAATTGCACAACTGTTTGAGAACATTCAAGAACACCGGAAAATACTCAAGGACAACAAAATGTTTTTGAAGGATCAATGACACAAACCAGTTTTGAGAGCAAACTCAAGAAAGTCCTTAGCGCTCAAGGACATCTGGCAACCTTACTTCTATTAACAACACCTGATAAAGCGCGACAAACCTCATTGAAATCGAAACAGAGCAAGTGTCGTTAAATGGAGAAGTCGGTCATGCGTAAAGTAAAAATGTTATTCTCAACACAGCGAAAGGAGCTTCTTCAGTTTGGACTAATTTCCAAACACATGCGTGGTTGAGAGATTGCTGAAATAAACTTAAAAATACGAATATAACTTCATGGCATCTCAAAAGGTGAGGAAACGTGGAAAACAAAAACAGTTGTGCCCAGTCAAGATGAAATTTGTCTGCAATACATCAGACTTCACAAATTTCTCTCAAAACAACAGATCTGACGTTAAAAGATCAGAACTAGCAACACTGGTTTGTGATGAGGCAGCATAAGCGACCGGTGATTACGCTTAGAAAAGCAAGGCTCAAACTGTTGCGAAATACCTTCACAAAACAATAGCTGTGATGTTGTTTGAACGGCCAGTGCCGCGAAAGAAGTTTTTCACGGTTTCCTGAGTTATCGTACGTCACTCTGTCACGTGTTCCGACTTGCCAGCCGCGCCCCGAAATATTATTTCTCTACAACAAATCTTTTTTCCTTCTGTTCAAGGGTTCCGCGCACGTGACGGCTGAAGGCCTTCATTTCGTTTTGCAATTCGCACAAGCAGGCCCGAATCTTTTCTGAAATGTTTGCTACAGCTAATTATACGGCGTAGCATTGTAAAAACATTTTCGCAGTCGCTTTAGCACTCGAAGAATGCAGCTGGTTAATTCTTTCATTTCAGTAATCATCACACGGATATAGAATTAGTAGCAATAGTTTGCTGTTAACTATAAGAAAGATGTGCAGTGATGTGTTTGTCAACAAATGAGTACTGAAGGTGAAGCTTATTAAAACAATTAACCAACATTCACACACATTTACTTTTTAAACTTGCTGACTTTGCTATTGATCAAATCGGGTACTGGAGCAACTTTTCAACAAAACTTTCCACAGGCAATCTTTGTTGACCAGCGCAAAAATATTGATAAAAAACAAAGTCCAAACACTACGTTTGCAAGACAATGCAAACACCACTGGCTTCCCTTTTACAGTAAACTTTTGTGCATGATACTTCCTGTTGAAGCATTCCAATAACTCCTGAAATTATGATTTCGCGTGTTGTTTTCAGTAGCACATTTGCAGGCATTTACCGCAAACAACAAATACGGATCGGTTTTGTCAATCTTTTCGATTATAATCACAAAACATCTGCACAAAAGGGTGTATAGAGCGGTTATATCAATTTTGTCGATATCCACAAAAAATCTGCACAAAAAGGTGTATAGCTCGAAAATGAACTCCTCAGTGGTGACATCCTTCCGTTCGGTTTACAGTGTAGGGCAGAAATAAGAAATTTGTTTCCTCCGCGGTCTGCGTTAGAAACCTATAGAAAGCAATTTTTCGATTCAGACTTAAATGCAAAAGATAGTTCTGGAGTATTGTACTGTCAACTATGAACAAAGATTTACTTAACACCTGCCTTCGCCGCATGTCTGTTAACAAAGCAATATTATAAAATATTCCATGCATCTTATTTTCATTATATTAAAAAAACAGTTAAGAAATTGAAACTTATACTTTAGAAGTGATGGAGATGATCTTTTGAAAGCTGTAAGGTCCTGAAGCAATCATGTGTAGTTAGAAGTGATCTAAGCTCTCTGGTATTTGGTTTGCTGATTCAGCTTGTTGTGCAAATGTTTCATTCCATTTTGTTCTCAATGATGAAAGATGACCGAAATGCCTTTGACAAACATTTTTTATGAATTAGCAAGTTGCGGCCGGCATCTTACCACGTTACCCATTCCTTCGTTAACGACGATGAACTCGGCTGTTCTCCAATTTGGTCGAAGTATTTGGGGGAATTTTGAAGTTATTTTAGGCGTCACGTCATGTTGTTCGATTCGCAAACTAGTTTCACAACTGGGCTCATGTGAATACTAAATCTTTCAAGGTCACGGTTGACTACTCTTTAGCATGACCATCTCAGGAAGAGAAAAAATAACTCATCGAAGCACTGCACATTTGCGGGCTCCTGTGTCCCTACAAATAGGAGAGATTTTGTCGCTTGAAATCGCTTGGCCACAACATCACGGAGAGCTTTCAGCCTCAATCTGCGTTGAAGGACATATTCAAGCGTGACGGAAGATGTGATTGATAGCAGAACCTATTGACAGAAAATCCTCTGTGCTAACGTTGTTTACAGGTCTTCGGCTGCGTCCATTTCGACCCAACATTTTTTATGTTGCCGAGTAACTGGTTGAGTACAGAACCGTCGCCACAAAATTTTCAATAGGGGGGCTTTAGGTTCGTACAGGGGGACGTGACATTCTAATATTTGACAAAAACTCTACTTATTTATAGTGTTTCATATTACAGTTTAGGGGGCTTGGAGCTTTGTTTGGGGGACTACGCCCACCAAAGACCCCCGTAGCGACGGGATTGTATGATAAATTTGACGTTTCAACTTTTAGAACTTAGAGCAGTCTCTGAATCTATTTTTTCTTACTTGGCAAGCTGTTCAGAGCCGATCAAACGGCCTCAGAACAAAGCATCACATCTCAAACTTAGGAAATGTAAATCAGCACCGAGCGCAAAATAGCTCTGCAGCTAGAACGTAATTCCTCTTGAATTATGAGTTGTCAGTTTAGACACAAGGCCCTGCTTTGCCCGTTTGAAGATGTTTGTTCTGATTTAGCTACTTTAAAAGCTACGAGTAGGTGACCTATTGCTTTGTGTTTGTTTGTTCTTCAGGAATTTTTGTTATCTAACCCTATCTTTTGCAAAGTATTAGATACATTTTCATGCAGAAAACTGCTTAGTCAATCTCAAAGAAACTTTTGATAGATGCACAGTGGCATGTTATTCGCAAATACGTTTTCCATTTTTTTCGTTTTAAAATCAGGAAATCACTTTAGAATAATTTGTCTGACTGGAAATGAGCGGTATGAACACAGGAATCCCAGGTGAAATATCTGAATGTTTTTGTGGAAATTAGCTGCAGAAAGTTGGCTGACAATTAACTGCAAATGAACCATCAATTTATTTTGCATTTTATGTTTATGAGACGTTGACGCTTGCAGCAGTCTCAGTTCTCCCATCGTTTCCATTCACATTAATTCTCAAAAGAAATTCATTTAAGAAGTTCTTAAAGGGATGGACGCACGCATAAAAAACATGAAACGAGTTTGAACGTGTCATATCCTTCAAGTGGTATGTTCTTTTAAGCTTTTTTGTGTTTGCCCATATGTTACTTCACCAGGAGAGTTTTCTTAACGGAAATGTTTTCTTTCTGTCTGTCCAAAATAATTTAAATCAACCATGAAATTTGCTAAAAAGTCAGTGGTTTCTGCCTTTACGTGCAGATGAAAACTGGTAACTTCAGAACGCAGAAATTCTGATCTTTGGGTAAATGTTCAACTTCAAATTTTATGAGCATTCGTTGCGTTAAAAAAATACAGTTGTGAAAAACTTAATTTACGTCAAATGAAAGCTGTTTATCTTTTGAAATGTCAAAACAACAAAGTAAATTGTGCTTTCATCTCGAACTTTGCTTCATTTTGAAATATCAATGGCTGACCCACCCGTTTGGTAAATGTATATCGCTTAATATTTTGTAAATACCAAAGATTGATTCTAACAATCTTTAGTTTTTACAAAATATTAAACGATATACCTTAAAGCAGGTTTCTCAACTTGTGGGCCATGGCCAGCTAGTGAGCCATAGAAGAAATTTTAATGGGTCACCGACTCACGACCACGTATTATTGATATTGAGTGCGTTTTGCAAGTAGAACTTATCAGTTCGAAACCGTAGGTAGCTCCTGAGCTGCAAACGCCATCGTATACTATTTTTTGTCATTGTGGGTTTGAAAGTATTGCTACATAGGAATTTTTATGTGCACATTAAACCACTGGTGCCACGCCTAGTGTTTTTTCACTAGAGCTACTGATTTTTGGACTGATGTAGTGCAATCGGTTGTCTTGTTTTTAACTTCTCAGCCCTTTTTCATCCGTAGACATTAGAATACGTGAGTTGTGTTAAGATTTGCACGGACAGAACAAACAAAATTTCCTTATCTGAAATTATTGCTGCAATGTTACATATGACATTAGCTTTTTTTCTTTGCAGGAACACTGCAGTAAAAACAATTGATTTAATGTTAAGATGTTTGGTCTGGAATATTCTTTCAATGTTGTCGTTTCCAGCTCTTTAAAGAAGCCTGAAGAATGTTGGCGTAAGATTTCCAGGCTTCATCATGATCTATTTTAACACACTGGCAAATGTTGCAAAGGTTTTTGGGCGATGAAGTACACAGCTAAATTGTTTCAAGCAAAACTGTTAACTTCGAGGCAGAAATGTTGAAGGTAGNTATTGGTTTTTGTGAATCTAGTGATTTCTGCAAAAAGACCTGTGGCAGCACTGCAAAAAAACAGTGACTGAATTCAATTTGATACCGACAGGCGGCTCTTTATGCCATGAAGCACAATCTTGAAGCAGGTTTCATGTTTAACATGGCAATACATAGATCAAGAACTTGATCTATGTTGTGTGCATGAAATGTTGCTTTTATTTGTAGCTTACTTATTTCTGCTCCGTGCACGTGCAACAGCTGTCGCATTGGGGATGTGGTACAGTCCGTGAATCACGGTCCTTCTGTTTGTTTATTAACTGGGTCACATGCTTTGAAAAGGTTGCGAACCCTTGCCTTAAGCATCTTTGTCTATACCGCGGGCCGCATATGGCCCGTTTGAAGGTTTTGTGCAGTCCAGTTAGAATTTTCATTGTTGTGTATGTACTGTACATTATAGTGACATCTAGCCCTTATTTTGATAATCTTAAGTTTGACATTAACAAGCGCTAACTCAAGTGCCAAGATGGGGCGGTCATATTTGCAGAAAAGACTAAGTGTGTTGCTGCCGATGTACAGGCAAAACATACTCATTGCTGAAGTCAAAATTTAAGCGGTGACGAT
>JGI24022J15233_10007597_pt1 | contig 11970 bp, 10 predicted proteins | sample Ectturendosymbi2_FD_15233 | JGI IMG/M metagenome (IMG submission 15233)
AAGAAGGCGGTCAATAAGAATACAAACTCAAGGAAGTCCGGTAACTGATAAGCTTCGCTCATGTTTTAAAACATTGTAATAGATAGCTGGGAAGTTTCCGCTTTTGTCATTCACAGTGTTAGTTTTTAAATTAATATACAAAGATTCTAAAAATATGCGTTTATGATAACTATTCACGTGATGTAGAACATGGGCGTAATCCCAATTGAAAGCATGGCCACTTTGGGATGCATGTTTTGTTAACGCTATTTTTCTGGGTTTTTAAGAATATTTCTAGGTAAGGTGTCCTTGTGGTGTTCTTTCAGTCGAGTACTCAGGCTTCGTTCCGTTTCTCCAATGTACCTGTGTTCACAGCTTCCACATGGAATTTCATAGACGACGTCTCGACATTTGCTAGCAGGGCCGGCGTCTTTTCCTGAAGCTAGAATTGTACTTAGTTTAAATATAGGTTTGAAAATGGTTCGTATCCGATGTCTCTCCAGAATCCGTTTCAAAGTCTCTCCCAAGTCTGCTGAGTAAGGTAAAACGACTTTAGATCTAAATTCAGGAGGTCTGTTATACTGTTTCCATTCAACAAAAGAGTTCGTTTCACATATTTCAATTCGCTGTTTAGGTCCTGGGTTGTGGAGGAAAGCTTTTAGCTCGTTCGAGGAGAGTTGAAACCTTGTGGCAAACCCTACGAAATAACAACATGAGTAGCAAAAACAGCAAATTATCTAACTTTCATCTTTACGGGTTAGCTCCAGAAATGCTGTTAATAATATGGCTATTCTTCATTAGGGTACGTGTTAGCAAACGTTTTCGTTCTTATTGCAGTGATAGCAGAATATCGTGGAAACAATATGACAGTTCGTTGGTCAAAGTTTTATACTCTCCCTTCGTCCCTAGTGAGCCCATTGTTAATATGACTTCATTTATTTTTTCGTTGTTAGCTGGCTATTTTTGGCTTTGTTGAGAATTAAAAAACAACCTTATGAACAACATAGTAGTCATAAGTGTACACGTCCACGTCAGATTTTTTGTTAGTGCTTATCCTGACAACTATATTACAGTACACTCTCATGCAATGAAATGGCATTGCTAAACCGCTTACCGTTTTCACTCTAACTATTTAAATTCTACTCGTTTATCGTGGTAGGGCAGTTCCATTACAATCTAGACGCTCACTCAACCTGATTAGCTAGTCAGGTCACCATTACAGTGTGTTTATGCTTTATACAGTATTCGTGGCATTGGTTGAATTTATAATTTGCTTTCATGATTAACACAAGACTGCCATCAAGAGAGTTCTAAGGGTGCATGGCTTACGTTACTTGCTGTTATACGCGAGCCACACACATCACACGCCGATTCGGCTAACACAGGGGTTCCCAACCTGGGGTACATGTACCCCTAGAATATATTGGCCTATCTGAAGGGGTACATCTAAGCTTAGCAATAAAAGGGAATAATATAATTATAAATTATTTATTTCCAAATATTTATTCATATATCAGTGAATATTATTTTCAAAAAACTTTATATACTTGTTGTTACAGATTGTAATTTTAGGACATAAAAAACAGAGTCTATACTTTTGTAGTCCTAAAAATATAAGCGTTCTATCAAACGTTCAGTGGATTTTTGCTATTTTACTAACTCTTTTGTCGAGACTTTCATAAACAAAGATATTTTGTGATTTTCTCCTGTTAATTACTTGTTCAGGAAAGCAGGTAATGTCTGTTTAGAGCAGAGGTGATCACGGAGACGGAGTGCCGGAGACGGAACGCCGGAGTGGAATCAGGACGGAGTCAACGATTTTTCCTGGAGCAGGATTTGCAGTCGGAAATTTGAATAAAATTTTGCCCGCAGCAGGAGTGACATTTTCAGTTTTTTCAGGAGCCGCATAATAGCATTTATTAAATCTAAATTTTCTCTGATAGGCTAGTGTTGTTAGTTTAACGTGATGACTCAATTCTCTTGCTTAAATTGGGACAGTGAAAATTCGGTGCAGGCTGGTCAGGATGACCGAGAGGGGCAGACTGGTAGACTCTGTTCTGGCTGGCGCATAGCCAAAGCTCAACTGCTTTATCACAGGAATACATTTTTTGTTTTTGTGAAAACGTTAGTTACTGGAAGTCCAACATTAAGAGACTCCGTGCTTTCATCCCCGACACCGGCACCCACCCTCCCGGAATGACGCTCCCAAGAACAGCGTGGGTCCCGCTTTACCGCCTCCGCACCGGTGTCAGACATTTCCGCTCCTGCTTGCGCAAATGGGGTATGACCTCCTCTGCGGCCTATGAGTGAGGCGCAAAAGAACAAACCCGAACATATTGTCCTCCAAAGTCCAATCCATCGACCTGCTCATGGACTGCACAGCCTGATGGTTCAGGACAATGAGACAACAGAATGGCTGTTCAACACCTGCCCCGAGATCTAGTGTAGCCAAGCAGTGGTTAAAAGAACTGGTTCAAAAGAAGAAGAATCTAAAATGTTCGCTGTGATGCGCTATGAGTCATGGCCTATGACTAACCATTTCTGTGCTTCCTTACATATTGGAACATGAACCCGACGCAAAGTAAATATTATATTATCATCAGACAACCCACAAATGAAAATCATCATAACTTCCCTCAAAACCACATCAAATATATTTCAACATGACGTTTGTCAAACCATCAAAGCTCGAAAAATTTCCTAAGCATCAGATAAGTCGAATCACCACGGGGGCTTTGGTGGGCTTACCCTCCCAAACAAATATCCAATCCCCCCAAAATTGAAATAAGAAACACTATAAATCAGTGGAACTTTTATCAAATTTTCAGAGTGTGAAGCCCCCCTGCACAAAGGTAAAGCCCCACTATTGAAGACTTTCTGGCGACGGTTCTGCATCAGATCTGTTTTTGCATTAACATACTGTAAGTTTTGTCGCTGCTCTAAAAGCATGTGCAGCAGCATACTGCATGCACATTGCACTGTGAACACTGGATTCCCATTGTGACTCAACTAAAGAATGAGAGCGACGTCGGAAGTTCGCAACTCTGGCTAACTAAAATCATTGTGACGCAGCCGTGAGTCAAACCACATGCGGGCGCTGATTGCTCGAGACCGAAGCTCCACATTAAAACGTCACTAAGGTTCTTAATAATGCTCTCTTTGCGAACATTTCTGATCTTGATGAGATTTCGCAACTGGGCACCAGCCGCTGGCATTAGATATTCTGTAATTATTACGTAACATTCTGACTTCTATTCGGCGCCACCAATATGCTGCGCCCGGCGGCAGATGCATCCCCTTGCCCTCCTTAGTCACACCATTAACGCCACTGAGAGCATGCCACGAGTTTATTGTCATTCATTGTTTGCGTTTTTGAGTCAAGACCAATATTTACTTCTCGCTCTAGTGGTTTCACGTGACTTTGCTTCACTTCGATATAATAAAACCTGCTCTGTTGTAGTCCTTGGAAAGGTTGTTTTACCTGTCCACTAATGCACCGGAAATGTCAAGTCAAATGCAATTCTTTATTGCGTAAAGAGATAGAAGCTGGATGGATAAGGTGCACGTGCGTTTTCGCAACTGCTGTGTTGCTAACTAACAAGCAATCGACAGAGTAGAAGATAGTCTCAACATAATATAAGCTTGATGTAAATCTCTGCCTAAGAAAAAAGTTCGAGAAATGTTTTTTTGCAGCACAGATCATCCAGATGTTGTTTGAGTGAGCAATAACGCAATGCAGGTTTTAAAGCTTTGGTTCGTTGGCTGGCAACCTATGTCACGGATGCATCAAGAAACAGTTGTAGCTTTTTTAAACAGTTTGAAATCAGCGTTACAAGTGCAGCAGCGCGGTGGCTGCTACATGCGACGCGCTAAGCATAACATCCCTAGTAGTAGCACGAAAGCTACTGGGAAAGCTACCCTAGTAGCACGAAAGCTACTAGCACGAAAGCTACCCTAGTAGCACGAAAGCTACTGGGAGCTCCCTTTAGCCTAGTGCGTAAGTGCGCAGGCAAGCCGCTTCTTCACAAGCCACACAAATCAAACCAGTCATTCGAGGTAGTTTAACCGCTCGTCTTTGCTTGTTCAACATAACATCTGCTTTTACATTTACGCACAAACCGCAACCATGGGGGACAACCGGGCAATTGCCTCCCCCCGACATTTTGGCAACATCCATAGTTTTCCCTCGTAATTTTTAGACGTTTAAGTCGAAAACGTTTGAATAATGTTTAATGAAAAAGATTACACATTCGCAAAAATATACTGTTTTAACTATAAAAGTAGCTACAATAATTTTTTATCTGACCCACCATTTGTACTACATTACAGTTGCCACTTGTTGGTATAGTGCAAATGACGATAAGCAAGGGAGCAAGTTTGGCAAGGAGTTAAAAAAATGTGGCAGATTTCTCAGTTTTGAAACTTTCGTAAAAACCTTTAAAGTTCTTTCCTTTATTTGTTTTTTTTTGTTACCAGAAGAAGGGGAAAATAAATCGCTAAAAATTCTCAAAACACAACAACTTTGTATGCTCTTCCTGTTTCTCCTATTTCTCGCCATCGGCGCTGTGATGTCTTTGGTTTTAATGGTAACAGCCTTTGCAACGCCTGAATGGGCTGAGAACCAGGGGACTGGTTTTTCTACTGGGTTAAACAATTACTGCAATTATACGGAATGTTACATCTATGGAAAAGGTCAGTAGAATTATCCGATCAAGAGGTGATTCAGATCAACGTGTTTACATTGAATAGCACTTGCTTGCATATTCATATCCATCCTCAAAAGATTAAAACGAAAATTAAAGCCAATCGACGATCTTTTGAGCAAGCCATTAATGGCGCAGTACAGTAACCTTGTTACATGGCTGTTTTCTGACAGTAACCGACTTATAAATTTGTAATTTCAACTGTTTTTTATTATCACCTGACAACCAGTTGCAAGCTGACCAGTTGCAAGCTGACCAGTTGCAAGCTGACATTCACGTTTTTGAAGCAAATGTAAACAACCTATTTCTTTTTGATGCATGCTTCACGATTGTAAGCTGCATGCAACGATTAATTGATGTCGAGAAAGAGCGGACTGCAGTCACTTAACACGATCTTGCAAAACGAATTTTGATGCGCACAAATAAACAATTTGCTTCCGTCCGAAATAACCGGCGATTGGTTTCATATAAAGAAAGCTTGATCTTCCTTCTCAAGGCAATTTTCACACAAGGCCGTCTGCCAGCCTGAAAATGTCGAACAGGCTGCCTTGATTGCTTGAATACAATATGTGGAAACTTGAAGCGTGGGATGAAAAAATGATCTCTGTGTTTGATTTTCTTTCACTTCAGATGACAAGTATGGAGCGTTTATGGCGGTTTTATTTTTCGTATGGACCAGCATTTTTTTCCTGTTTGGAAACGTTGTTTTTCATTCTGGGTTTACTTATTACGCATTTAATGATCCCGACGATGTCAACACAGGAAGAATTTTGAAGTCCAGTTCAATCGCCTTTGCTCTAACAGGTATTTATTTCGTCACACTTTGACATATATCGTAGTGGCTACAAGAAGTCTATTCGGATTCACCTCTGCAGTAAATTTCTACAAAAATTTTGATTTTGAAATGTTATGCGTAAAGCAGTGATCGGCAAACTTTCGTTATGATGGCCCAAACTACCCTTTCAGTGCTCATTTTTGAAGGCCTAAATTAAAACTTACGCTATATTCATTTACCTGTCACATAACAATGGCATATGTAAAGCATAAAACCTATAATGACAACAATAATGCTTTGATGACGTCAAACAATCATTGTTCCACAGTTGTTACAGTAGCCTTTGTTCTAGCCTACGCAACCGGCTCCCGACTGTAGCCCTTACATACTATGCGGCCCATAACAGAAAGTGTTACACGGCCCAATAAAAAGTGCTAAACGGCCCACAATTAGACCGAAGCCCGCACTTTGCCGAATACTGGCGTAAAGGGAAAAATTATTGGAAGTTCTCAAAGCTAAGCAATAATTGTTTTTTGTTTTCTCAACGCTGCAGAGTCTTCAAAATGATTCGTCCATCTGCTTTTTTAGCGCAGCGGCGTTTAAAAAATTGTTTTCACTATAATTGGAGAAAATGTGCTGTTAGTTAGTAAAACTTTCGTTGGTAGAGAATGCATGAAAAAATATTATGTTTTGCGAGGTGCCAGTTAAGCTCAATGTTCCGTGTACTAGCAAGGAAGATACCTATGAGCTACACTAAGATTGTGTTCAGACTGTGAGGAAATAACCATATTTGTTTGATTTTGACCACGCGTCTATGCACAGTATGAGGAAGTGCATGTTTTTCGCTTCTTTTTTCAACTTGATTTTTTCAAATCTATTTCACATTTTGGTAATAAAAAGAGCTTAATCAGATCGCTAAGTTCAATAAACTGACATTTAATTTGTTTTCAACTTGTTCTAGACCCACTATAAAAGTTTCATTTTTCTCTTATGTTGTGCGCTTGGAAATTCTATTAAACCTTTGAAGGGTTTTATGGAAACGACATTAAAAGTTGGCAATGGAGAATGAGTTGATTTTTGTCTCTATTCAAACAGAAGGTTGCTCTTTGTTTTTGAAATTTTATAGTCAAGACGACGCGATGTGAGTGCTTAGTGTTATAATCGAATGAACTATTTAAGTGTAGGCTACTGTAATTCATACCAGGTACTGGTTAAATGTATTGATCCATCTGACCTCGACTTACTTTGTCTGATGGGGGTCAACAAGGGTGCAAGTTCGACAAAGCGAAAGACTGAATAATGAGAATTGCGTTGAAGCTGAACAATGAGAATTGCGTTGAAGATTAGTGACTTTTGATTATGGCTGCTAACTTCATTTGTGAACAAACCTAAAGGAGTGAAATTTGACTAAAAACGGGATCGGTCATTAAAATTTCCTTGTGTAAAGCGTGTGAAACGATTTCTAACGTGGAGTTTACTACAACACATTTAACAAATCATCAACAAAAGTGTATTCACAAACGATGTAAAGTTTTGATCTAAATCCCATTGTTAGTTGCAATATATTACTGAGATGTATAGTTTCAGACAAAACGTATCACCGACGAGTGGTCATAATTTATGCATGTTTTAATAAAAACTTTAGCAACATGTTAAAGATCGCACTTCATTATTCCTTTCATTAATGAAAACAGTTTGGTGACAATCTTCATCACATTCATTTCTTCACACCCTTGTGCAAATTATTTGAAACAAGCAACAAATATAAGCTCAACAATGAATCATTTTTATATTACCTGGTAGTTGGTTAGAAAATTACACATGCAGGCACATTAGTAACGAATATGACCTCCTCTATTTTTGAACAACATTAGCGGTTTGGCATAGATTCTGCTAATTTTGAATAACCACTGATAATTTTCGGATCCCTGTGTAATACCTGATGCAGTGCGTAAATGAGCGTTTCCATTGTCTTACAGTCTACAGCACGAGTGAGCTTTTGCATATGGCCCGCAAATTATCAATCGGGTTTATGCACAGAGAATTCCCAGGCCATTCAAATATCTCTATTCTCTTTTCTGAAAATTTTGACCTTTTCTGATGTGGGTCAAGAGGCAAGATCCTGCTGAAAGATCCCGAAACCATTAGGATACCTCTTTTCCAGCTCTGGAACAACTCTTCCTCGAAGGACTTCAACACATTTTGGTGGCCGCATTATTCAGTCGATAGGCTGAAAGCTTCTGACGCCATATTAACTAAAGGACCCAAAAATATATTTATCTGCAGGTACTTAACAAAATAATGGGAATCATGAATCTTCTCTTCGGATGATCTATGAATGTGTTGACTTCTATGACCCTGTGCAAAGGAATGGCTTTCATAGTTAAAAACGGCTCTTCGTCTCTTCTCCACTGCTCTTTTGTCCAATCTTTGTGCTTCTTTCCCCACGCATATCGTTTTTCCTTTATTGGTTTGTTTTTTCGATGTTTTTTCAGTGGTCTTCTCGCTTTTGGACCAACTGCGATAACATGTCTGAGAACTGTAAAGGAATTGATTTAGATATGTTTCTCCTTCAAATCCGTATTCAATGCGTCGCTTCTTTTGCGGGGATCGTCTTTTCTTGGTTGGACTAATTAAGCTTCATCTCTTAAAGTGGTTTTCTTTTTACGACCATACTTCCCTAAGTGCGTTTAGGACAGCTGTGTCCAACCCGCGGCCCAGTCAAAGGTTTTGAGCGGCCCAGTTTATGCTGCAGCTGTGATAAAAGTATTCTGCATACTGGCAACCTGTCCTTATTTTGATACTTTGGATTTGAAATTTTTGATGCAGGTGGTCCTCAATGCTATTTCATCACGTCTACCATTGCAGTTAGGATTCGAACGCTTTCAGTTCATCATCTTAAGATGAATTTAGTTTGCTAAGGTAAAAGTAAGCCATGCAAGGTGCGACCCTCATTAATATGTCATTCATTGTGCGGCTCTGGTTAAGATAGTGATATAACTTTTTGCTCAGTAGGACATTTGCGTTGGACATAGCAGGTTTAGGAGAAACCAATCTAGTATCCTGTTTCAACTTGATGACACGGCTGACAGTTGCAAGACTCACATCAACCAACGCAGCAATTTCTCTTTGCGTCTTAGCTGTGTGTTCGTGCAAAGCTACGTTCTCCGTACGTCTTCTGGGTGTCACGTCCATTGTGCGCCGCAGTCGACTTGCGGCTATTCTGCAGCTGATTGAAAACATGAGGTTTCTCAAGATTGATGCAAAAGTGGCTGACACGAAATATCGGTCAACTGTTAACTGCCGATGCAAATGCTGTAAATCTAATGCAATCGTGGCTGACATAAGTATTGCATCAGCTAAATGATAAAACTGCTTATCCATTAACAGAACACATCATAATGCCATTACATGTTTCATAATGGTCTTCGAGTACAGGGAATAGGATTTTATATAAAAAAACGCTTTGCTTCAATTAATTTGCAAAAGGGTGTTGGTAGATATTTGGAAATTCTTTCATCAATTTTATTTGAAAAATCAGAAACTCTTGGATCGATTTCCTTACAAAAAATTGAACACTCTTCAGTCAATTTGATTTGCAACTGTGAAAAACATCTACAGGCCACAATTTTTATTGTCTAATACGATTTTTCTGATTTTGTTTCAAAATGAAATGAATGAACTATTAACTTGTCAATAATTCCATCTACATTTAATGTAAAAATGTACCTTACGAGTTTAAACGTCTTTTATCATCTTTTTCTCGAGGTTTTGCCATTTTTTGCAGTAATTATGCTTTTGCCATAGTTCAAGGAAGAATCAGGAGTTTGTTGAAAAGGAACTGGTATACGCGTCAACAGGGCTGAGAATTAGTTTTTGTTGTTGCAAATTGATGAGCTTAGATATGAGAAAAAACACCTTAATTTTCCTTAGGTTTGCGTGACAAACGTTTAACAAATGCATGCACTTGGAGACTATGCAAACGAACTTGCAATATAAAGCGATATTGCTGGCATTATTTGCTTTCATGGTTAATGTTAAATCTTCAATCAATTCTAACGAATGATTCTTCGCTTGTTTTTTTTAACTTAACTTGTAAGTTTGTAAACAAGTTTAGGCCGTTCATGTTTTGTCACTAATGGCTGCATAGAAAACCTTTCGTTAGTTTTGCTCAAAAAGTAAATCAACTGTGAGAAATGAAAAAACTTCAATATTACAGCCATTCCTTTAAGACAGCGGTCGGGAACCTATGACTTGCGAGCCAGATGTGGCTCTTTTGATGACATCATCTGGCTCGCTTGATATTTTCTTAATACGATTGTTACGAATGAAACGTTTTCTGTAATTTTCCATTTACCAGACTACAAAGCCATCAGCAACGCCATGCAGCACCAGAAGTCGCATTAGCAGTAAGAAGCATGTTATTAAAGAGAAAATTCAGATATTTTCCATTGCTTAAAATTGTTGGTTTTGCTTAAAAATGCACACGTTGGTTAGTAAGTCAGTTGCATTAAGTGTTGAAAAATATTATATGGCTTTCACGGAAATACAATCACAATAAGGCAGGTTTCATGGCTCCCTTAGCCAAAAAGGTTCCCGACCCCTGCTTTAAGACTATACGAAAACGTTAATTTACGTTCTTGTGCAGGAATCCCGGGACTCGTCGCGTTGATCACATTCACGCTCTGGCTCACATCACCCCCAAATATTTACGGATTCTCGTATTATTTGGGCTGGGCTTCTTGTTGCACAAACTGCCTTTTTATGACTATTTCATGTTTTTCTTGGATGTTTTGCAAATATTTGTTCCGTGAACTGCAGAAAAATACTGACATTTCTCTTGATTTTTACTCGGAAAATAAAAATTGACGACATTTCTTTTTTGAAAGAATATTTGCTAATGCAAGTAATAATCCGCTTTCAGCGTTATTTCGAGATTGTTTGCCGCTGCTTAGTAGGATGATTCTGAGATAAATGAATCAACTTTTTTAACATTTACGTATTGTTCACCTGTGAGCAACGCATCTGCAAAAAAATTTAGAAGAATCCGCTAAAAAATTTTGTTTGTTAGAGAGGCACCAAAACGTTGAGGAACAAACATAAACATTTGTGGCACAAATGCACAAATCTTAATTTTTAACGCGCTCCTTATATTTGTAAACACGGCAATCGATGATTGCTGTGATCATTGAAAACTCATTCAAGAAATATCAAACACGCGTGTTTGTTTTCAAATGATTTGGCGTTTGGCGAATTTGGCGAAACGTAACTTCAACGTTTTATTGCGATCCGTGTTATCGAAAGCGGAAATTAGTTGAGAAAGATCCAACTAAGCAATAATTTTGACTGGAGTCATAAATTATCGGCAGCCATGTCTGTTTTTTGATAATGGACTGAGCTGATGCGCAGCTGAATAACTAGGCCTTTTACAAGATCAGATGTTTTTAATATTTAGACATGCTTTACATTGAGATTGTTATTTTCATGCTCGTTCAAATGGAGATTATGCCTTTGGCAACGATCTGCAGCAGTGGTTCGCAAACATTTCAGACTTCAAATCAATTTTTCTGACAATGAAATTCTGAGTGGACTAAGATTAAGTAAACGCAGTGTGACTTGGGTAGAAAACTCGACTGTAGTTGCCGTCGTTTCGGAAACTCTCTCTTCTATATTCACGTGCGATTTCTCACGTGGGAGGGGAGTCTGTGGACTCGACAAGACTTCTTCGCGGACTTAACTGAGTTCACGGAACAGGTGTTGAGAACGGTTGGTTGACAGAATTTTTTTTGTTTTATGCACCGTTCAATTTCAGACGCACAAGGGTCAATTTGTGGATCTATGTGCAGAAGAGACCAAATGACTGCTCTCCCTATCCAGATGAAAGACAAAATGATCGCGCAGCACAGAACATAGCTTTTTTCACGCTTAGCAGTTGCTGCATGTCCGCTTGTGTAGTAGACAGACACAATGCAAGGTCTCTCCTGCACGAATGTGTCCACAGCCGCGTTTTCCCGAGGTACCCTCTGTTTCCGCAATCGTTGCTGCGTAACGATTTTGCGACCGGTTTGGTGTACCTTGGGAAGGTGCTGCCGTGAAATGGTATACACACAACACTCACCTGAACAGTGAAGGCACATTTTGAGCGGAGCGGCAGTTTTTCATAACACTTGCCTTGTTTTACTGCAAAGAGGAGAAGCAACGGTGAGTATAACAACCTACAGTTTGGCAAGGTTTGTAGTGTAAGCGCCCTTCAGAGCAGCGCTTACATTGAGAGCGCAAGGTGAAGCGCATACCCGGCCAAAGCATAACATCCTCGATAGTGAAATCACTATCGGAAGCTTGGTTTGGCTTAATGGGTTGAGGCGAAGTGAAATGAAAATGGTGGAGATGCGGGGCACGTCACGGTGGAGGATGTTGGTTCGAAGCCATGACGTGCAGGTAGCATACGATCTTCGATACGTAGGCTTCGTCTCGTTAAGCACGAATGGCTCGAACGACTTCCGCAGGGAAGGG
>JGI24022J15233_10007598_pt1 | contig 11969 bp, 7 predicted proteins | sample Ectturendosymbi2_FD_15233 | JGI IMG/M metagenome (IMG submission 15233)
ACACAATACTCCGCGCTCGCAAGAATTTAACCATCGAGGACCTTCCACCTTTGTCTAAATATGATGGAGCAGAAGCGGCAACCAAGAGGTGACTGACTGTGTAAAACAAGCCTGCACAGCATACTGCCCGTGGGCCACATGCGGCCCGCGAGAGCATTCTCAGTTGCTGAAAATGTTGCCAAAGCCCAACTTCGGATGATTAAAAATTGTCCTCTCATAATTTCTTCCACACTACAACGACATTGACTTTTGCGGCCCGCGGCGAATTTATGTTGATCAATTTGGCCCTTCGAGCTATCTGAGTTGTGCAGGTCTGGCGTAAAACATTAAGAAAAAGATTTTATCCAGTTTTCACGAGTATTTTATTCCAGTGTTGTACTCAAAATAATGCGTTCATGTGACTCAATTCAGCGCGTGGATCACTCAGCAACAGAGAGTTCTGTTTCACTGTACATCAGTCGTTTCACATGCTTTCAGCCATTTCATGTTGTTGCTAATTTTTTTTTTTTAAATAACTGTTTTTTTCACAAAATGACTTTTCGGAGCCACCCAAAATGTAAAGTTCTGTAACCTTTGGTTAGAATTGTATGCAGCAAAATCGCTGGCAAGCTTTCAAAAATAACCTCTCAAGGGCAGCTGTTCAAATATTTGATCCAAGTCAAATGGATATTTATGTGTGCTCGTGTTGTTGTCTCGTCACCTTAATTGTTGAAACACTAACTACTGCCGCGATAGCTTGAGGCTGTTTGTGTGCGCATATTGCAGCTTGCGACGAACGTGTCGTCCTCAGACATGTATCTTGGTGTTAATGAAGTGTTGTTCTTGTTGCCGGACTTACTGTGCTTTGTTCTGCAGAGGGTAGTTGCAATTTTTGTTTGTTAAATCCTAGCGTGCTAGAGTCGTCTCATAGGTTTCGTGCAGTTTTTTTTTAAGAAAAATGTTAGGAACCCGGTTTGGATTTGTAGGGACCCGATTTCTCTAATTCTAGGGACCCGATTTTCTCTGATTTTCGGGACCCGATGATAATTTTCTCTTATTCTAGGGACCCGAATCGGGTCCCTAAAACGCCTTAAAAAAACCCTGGTTTCGTGTGTTACAAATGGAAACACTGCGCGAAAGAAATGTTTCATGTTACGTCGGAGGTACTAAATTTTGCCGACTGATCTCAAGAAATAATTTTAATAGGAGTGTGATAGGGCAATGACCTGACATTATTTTTGCATCCAAAACAAATGATCAAGCCACTAGTTCTAAAAACCCGAAGCAAGCAGATTTACACTCAGATACCGGAGGTGCGGCTACCACATGCTTCATGCCATGTTGTGTGCCTGTTGTGAAAAGTGATTTTGCCGAAAGAAGATAAACAGGAGTGCTTNGTCTACATGTTGATCAAACAGTTTGGTCAGCTCATAAACTGCTACGTCGCAGAATTGCCCCAAAGCGTCGGCAAAGTGGCGTTGGACAGAGATACTGACAAAAATTCTTCCGACTACATCATGGGGGTCAGAAGCAGTGGCGTACGCAGAAAATTTTCGAGGAGGATGACCAAGTTTCGTCCCAATCGTGTGACGTCACAAATCAACTTTAGGGGAAGTGCCGAAGGCACGACCATTCTAGAGGGGTCCGGGGGCATGGCCCCGGGGAAATTTTGNAAAATTACACCTANANATACGCATTTTTGTGCATTCTGGAAGCAATTTTTAGACTACACTGTTTTTACATTTGTTTATTTTTAGGGTCTGAGGGGGTGGCCATGACACAGTGGCCTCCCCCCTGCGTACGCTAGTGGTCAGAAGGATATTTTCCAGGGGGCAATAGTCGCTTTGTCCAGTGGTAGACAAAATAAATTTTCCAAGTGGGGCCAAAAGTAGTGAAAATTCATTTTACCCACTTGTAACTACGAAAACAACCTTTTTTTACTAAATATTTAATAGCAAAGTGTCAAATTACAAAATCAACGAGGACGACGGCCTCCTTGTCTCCCCCCTTCCGACGCCCATGGACTGCATAAATCAATCTTTCGTTCGATAAACCTAGTTGTCATGCTACAAGTTTAGGAAACCAAGGTCATGTAAAGATGCTTTTCTGTATGTTACCACCGCTTTCAGATTGACCCGATTATACGAGGAAGATGCAAAAGCACACAATGGAGTTCCGTCCATTCAAAGAGCCGTGTTCCGCTACATCCGAACCCGAATGGTAGTTTCAGGGGTGGCGTTATCGCTCTCAGTTTCAGCTGCAGTAATCGGTCCGGTGAGTAAATCTCGGTTTAGTCCTAAACCTTCTTTGTTTCAATTGAAGAAAACTGCTGTATTGTGAGGAAACACGGTTGCTGTAAAGCTGTGTGTACATAGATGTTTCGAGTCAAAGTGTAACCAAGTTGGAATGCGCTATCCCAACTTTATTGAATGTCACGTCTGAATTATGACCTCTTTGATTAAGAAATTGCAATACAGCAGTTTAGGCACTCATTCGAGAATTTCTCCACGCGTTGTACAACCTTTTGAAAACAAGAATGTGCTTTTATTCAACGTAGGCAACATACTTCAGCCCATGAATATAAAATAATCTCGAACTACTCTGATCAGCTATTGAAAACCTGGCATTGTTGATTGTTTGCTGTGATGCAGGTTTTTAGAAGTTATTTTTTCGAGGCGAGCTGAAGGCTGAAATAGTACCTGTTACTTCATCAGGCCTTTCTAGTCGACAGACTGGTTAACTTCGCTTCGTTGTCATCCCCTTCTCTTCGCTACGGCATCGGGCTTTGCTTTGCATTGATGGCAACCGAGTTTTGCAGATCGCTGTTGTTTGCCCTGACGTGGGCAATCAACTACAGGTGAGTTTTTCATTTACAAAATCAGGCGTTGGTATCCAAGCCAATGTGACATGGCCTGCACATCCTGGTCACAGCACGCGAAAGGGAAGTCCGAGCGGCAAGTGCGCAAAGCCTTACACTGTGGCAGCAAGCAACAATGGAGATCACCCGACGAGATCACTCTGTTATTGCTTGTTCGCTGCACATGCATCATATGGGTGTTATTCCTCGTGCACATCCCGCTCGTGGTGAAACACCACACCAACCGAGAGGTTGCAACAAAGCAATTTCCGAAACTTCTTTTAGTCAGTTCTTTCACTGTTGCCTAAAAAAGATCATTTGCAACAAATCAATCATATAACACTTTAAAACTGGTGAAAAGACACCTGCTGTACAAAGTTATGTTTCAACTTACAAATGAAGCACAACAAAAGGCGTAATGTGATACCTCTTTCAGCGTGTTCAAGTAGTGTAAAGTAGTACCAAGTAATTCACACTTTAACAGTTTTGGTTTTTAAGCGACACGAATGCACGTTGTTCGTACTCGACGAGCCTGTCTGGCAAAGGGTTCCCTGCCCAGTTTGCCTACTTTGAACTTGGCCTTACAATTTTCTTAGAAGTTGTAACATTAGTTTTGTTTTTTCTTTGAGAGTGGAATGGCATGGGCTATCCAAAGCATAATTACAACACATGTTTTCAAATGTCTGCACTCCTCATAAAAAGCTCTGATATTCCAGTATCCATTTAATGTTTCACTTACTTTCTGCACAGATGTGTTGGTGTGCTTTTTGTGATAGTTGTCCTTTTTCCCTATATGACGAACTGAACAAAGAGCTGGCGCGTTATTGCTGTGATTCATAATGATAGTCGGTAATTGTTTTTGCGTAGTGCGCAGAACTCAAATAACAAGGCGTTCAGAGCGATTTCAAAGTTGTAACAAAGCTGAGCAGTTTACGTAAGAAAGGATTTTGGTGCAGTAGAAATCGTGATAGCTATGATTGGAAAAAGTCAGTATCCTGGAGGAACTTTGTGTTATTCCGTTAATCAAGTAATTACCAAGTTTATCTTTCATGGCGAATCGTTGCATTAACCACGACATGCACAGTAACAAAATTTTCACTTCAGGAAAGTTCAGTTGGTTGAATCTATAGTGGAACCTGGCTGCAACTGTTGCTAATGAAATCCCGACAGTAAATGTATATCGTACTTTATCTTATTCAAAGTTATCCATTACTTGTAGACTGCTTTGCAAAATTATTGGACCTCCACCAATATTTTTAATTATTAGTTGCGACCCTCTATAGTATCTACAGTAGCAACGGTGATGAATGCTAAATTTTCTTTGAATTTATAATCTTCAACTATTTTTTATAATATTGGTAACCTGGGAATTCGATTTTCATTTGTTTTTATTTTTTCGAAGTATGCGTCTGTACGTAGATATCATGCAGGTTTCTAGTATAATAACCTTTTGGTCATGTTCTTTACAAAACAGCATGCAAAGTACCACTTAAATCTTATAAAAGCAATGGGTGCTTAAAAAATGCCAATTTCATGACATTTGCTTGTTCATATGTTGTGCGATTTCCTTTGTTCTTAATCAATTCTTTGCAACGTTTAGTGGCATGCTACAGGGATCACAGTGTGATGCCAATCTTGGATAATCTATACGATTACCATTCCTTCATTCGAAGGCTTTTCTGTGGCAACAGGTGTGTTGATGCCATAAATTTTCTCAGCGGTTGTCCTGGCCATGTGGTCCTATTCACCTGGCGGGTTTCCATCCTCTTTGCCACCAGCGTCATTCGATGACAGGTTGCATTTCCATCATGAAATGTCCAGTTTTCACCAGAAAACAAATTCCCAGCACTTTGAAGCATATTGGTTTCCAAAAATGCTACACACTTGTTCATTCCTCGAAGATATGCAACCTTTCAATGTCATTTGACAACATGCACTCCTCAAACGAATCCAAACCACCAAAGATTTTAAATTTGAGTTTCTCCCAGAAACCGTAGCGGTTTCATATTCTGACGTTTTAACGTTTTCATCATAAGATTATAGAAGAAACGAAATCAACGTAAAATTCTGCATACAGAACATTTCGTCCAAAATAAAGCAAATGCAAAAATCCTCAAAAACATATCAGGTAGTCTCATGATTTTTTACAACTCTGTACCTGGACAACCCTATAAGAAAGAACTCAACACGTCACATTGATTTTTTAGGAAATAATTTAACACGTCACATTGATTTGCAAACGTTGTAACGAACTGTCAGAAACAGAAACACCGCAAAAAGGTGATTGACGACTGCGTTTTCTCCCCAGAGATAACAAAAGTTTTGTACAATTCATACTAGAACGGTGTGGGTCATGCATGGTCGCGAATTGAGTTTTTATCGAGCAGAAACGACGAACTGTTTAAAAAAATCAGAAGGTAAGCTGAAACTAGGGTCAACAAAAATCCTATTACTATAATTTCCATGCTACGAACTCTCAAGTTGAAAACATTCTTTTGTATAAATAGCCTATAAAACTGATCAAAATTGGCAGCATTACCTCAAGTTTACACTCCTATTTCCAGTTTTTTTTATCAGTTAATTTTCCCAGGGAAAAGCAAATGTCTGTCTCACACTTTCTTGCAGGCGCTCGAGGGTTTTGTATTTTATCATATGGTTCTACCTCACCTTTCTCCGGAGCCCATATCTTCAAAAGAATTTGGAATGCTGCCCCTCAATGCCTGCCTCGTTGTCTGACAGATGTAAACCGTCACATCCTTGACACACTGCCAATACATGGGGTTGCATTTCTGCACAATCACAATGTGACTCACTATGCATCAAGAATATGTTGACTTCCTCATAATACTTTTGTTTGTAAAAGTGCTACAGTACTTCGCAGTGACGTATAGAGTCGTCTCGTCCAGATTCTAAAATGTGCAAGTAGCATGATGTTAAGTGTTATTACGTTGTGAAAACTTAAAAATTGTAATACTTGAACATTTTTGAATGCAATTATTTAGAGCAGCAAAGAACCGTTTGTTGACTGACTGCGCGTGTTTGGATAAATCAAGCATGTCGTTTGCAGAACCGCAATTCGAACCCGAGGCGCTGTGTTGACAATGGCTTTCAAGAAAATTGCTCGCCTTCGAAGCCTTAAGGACAAATCTGTTGGAGAGGTGAAATCTTATTGGCTTTCCTGTTTGATTTATTTGCTTCAAGCGCTACTTGAGTGATATCAAGACTTCACCCTTATCGTTATTATCATGGCCTGTGCCACCGCCAAGGTCGATGGTGTGACGTCGTTTGCAATGATTAGATGTCGCTTTGAGATGATTAGTTTTTGTCGTTTAGAGCAACACGCTGCCACTTTCGCAGTTGCAAGCAAATAACTGTCGCTTCTCTGTTCAGATATAGAAGCTCTTCATGTCACTGTGTAGAGGTGATCTTTCGAGATAAGTGGCCATCACCTTGCCTTTGCGCAAGGCCTGTGCAGCGGCGACGGCGCGTTTATAGCAAGGCGCAAACGTTTGTGACGCCCGTGAGCCCCACCACATGGCTGTTGTGTTCATGATTGTGCCACGAGATGCCTTAAACCAAGGCTGCCCAACCCACGGCCGCGAGGTTGTTTTAAGTTGCTTGCGACGTAATAAATTCCTAAGCAGACTTTTCAAATTTTTAGTATTTTTTTATAGGCTCAAGTACATTTGACATCAAAACACACCAAAATTATACCTGTTGTTTTTGTTATGGCCAACCACCCAAAAACTTGTACAGCACACACTTCAAAAATATGTCAATTTATTAGATTTGTTTTACAACCATACCAGCTGGCAACACTGCGTGCAACTATAGGACTCATTATCACCTCGTGTTATCGCATAAACTTACCAAAATCAAAGGATTTGTTATGTCACAATAGCTTATTGTTACGTCACAAAAACGTTTGTGGCCCGCAAGAAATTTCCTCATGTGAAAGTGGCCCGCAACACTGAAAAGGTTGGGCAGGTCTGCCTTAAACTAAAACGCAGACGCATTGCGTTATTTTGCAGTCCCAGTCTACGACCTCCAGAGGGGGTGGGGCATGACGGCGACATTGCTTTTCATGCCGGAAGAGGGGCAGAGGTGCCTTTGTCACGAACAACTCATTCTCACGCCTTTTTTCCTGTGAGTGGTCGTGGAGGCAGTCGCCTCCAAGTAATGAAGCTGTATTTACGAGAATTGCTATGGTACAGCAGTGCTGTTGTTATAGCACAGCAGCTAATGCTAAGCTAAAGTGAGAGGAGGGGCAATTCTATGAGATGAGGGCTTTGGACGACCAACAATATTTATCCTAGATCAGTGGTTCTCAAACTTTTTCTGATCGCGTACCGTTTGTGGCCCCCGAACTGCCATCACGTACCACCTTGTTCCAGGAAAAGTCAATGTGCCAAATATCATGCGATCAAAAGTCTGGAAAACCAGAATTGACACAAATGCAACGTGAACAAAATGGCTGTGAGAAATTTTAGTTGCTAATTTTAGAAAACAGCAAGGGAAGTAGCCAACACAAAAATTCAGGAATTTATTAACAGAACCCGACAAGTAAAAACTACAGCTGTGAATATATGTTTTGTGAAGAAAAACAGAAAATAGGTCTATTCGTCTACCACCTTGAAGGCCTTCGCGTACCACTAGTGGTACGCGTACCACAGTTTGAGAACCACTGTCCTAGATGAATGGGCCATGAGCAGAAAAAGGTTAAAAATCCCTGATCTATGTGAATTATCTTCCTTGTGGCTCCAGCTTTATAACTACTGTACACTTTTTGCAGTTGACGCTAATTTACACTTATCCCATAAAGATATTAAAACATCACAAACTTACGTTAAAAATGAGCTTGATAAAGTCGATATTTCAACGAAGTCTAATACATTATCGATAAACTGTAGTAAAACAGCGTATATGATATTAAAACAACAACCCGTTCTTCAAACGTAAACTTGAAAATTGTATGAACGGTGGCCAACATACGGCAAACTGACAGTATCAAGTGGCTTGGTGTTATAATTGATAATAACCTTTCATGGAAACCACAAATCAGTAGCCTCCGTGGGATACTTTCTCAAGCCAGTGGCGTCGTGTAAACTTAGACATTTTTCTGCCTTGAAACTATTGCAGTTTTCCATTTTAGACTCTTCCATTCGCATTTACGGTACTGTATAATTTATGGGGGACAAGCCTATAAAACTGCCATCCAACCGGTGCAAGTGCTACGAAACCGCATTTTGAAATACATGACTTTTGCCAATAGAATATCAAGTACAAACAATGTTGGTAAATTATTTAAAATTCTCAAAATTTAGTAACTGAAATTGGCAAAGTTTATGTTTAAGTATAATGCCAATGTCCTGCTCTCTTTTGATAATTTTGTTTTTCAAAATTGCACAACATACGTGATCATGACACAAGGCAACAAGTATTAGAAATTTTTCATCATAAGGGTGTAAGAACTGAGTTTGGCAAAAAAAATGCTGTGATATGTAGGACCTGTTGCAGGGGATTGCATTTCTAATAAGATTAAATCTCTACCATTACATATGTATTCCTCTCAAGCGAAGTCGCAACTGCTTGCTGGGTATGAACTCTTATGTGATGTATCCGTGAAAAGTTTTTGAATCGTTTTAAACTGAGCACATTTTTTGTTTTTGAGTTGTGTTTTGTGCCTCACCTGTACTATTGCAAACTTGGCTATCATCAAATATAGGCTGGACTTGACTAAGTGACTGCTTTTGCCGTCATTCAACCAACCTGTGCTGTTCGTTTTAAGCACTGCGATTTGAAAAGCGTTATTCCTTGCCTACTTGCAGCACAAACATGGCTTGGTGCTACATGCCGTATTTACTTGTATCAGTACCTTTTTGCTACTTTTAACAACAAACCTGTCCGTTTTGTTTGCTGGTTTTACGGAATTTTCATAAATGTCTCCTGACATAACAATATCGTGTTTTGCCAAATATATGCTATTTTGGAAAGAACAAGCATATCGATTTTGGCATCTGTTTTTTAGAATATTTTAGTGCCCATCCGCAGTGTTCCCTCTAAGGTGCGCAAATGCGCAGTAGCACCAGACAACTTGCGCAGTGCTATCTCGTTCTCGCGCACTTCAAACGTTTCAAATACTGTGGTATATGTCGCACAGCCCTTTAACGCTTGGAAGGTTTCACTGGTTGTGTGTCTGTATGGTTGCGCAATTACATGCACTTACCGTGCAACAGAACAAACCTTTCTCTGTATAGAATTTTCTTAGAGGGAACACTGCTCATCCGCCCACCCACTGCTCCTGCGTCCCTAGTCCCAGCAACCTTTGTTCAACGGTTCGATTTAGAGCCACGGTATGGGGCGCCGTTCGTAAAATTATTATATCTGACAGATTTAGCACAAAAACTGCTATTTCTGCGCGCATTTAGCCATCTCTGCGCAGAGATAGATATCTCTGCGTGCATTTAGCTTGGACGCATACAGTAGCCTAGCTTTTGCCAGGATCACTGAAAGAGAAGACTAAATTTTTTTTTAAACAGGACGCATTGCACCTTATGTTTGCAGCTTGAGTTGCTTTAAATCTCACACCTGAACTTCGGATTTCAGTGCAGGAATGCTGGTTATGTTAAGTAATAAGTAGGTATTGCAGCTTATTATATATAAGAACGTATGTATCCTTCGTTTCTTTGATTCTCGAAGCAGTAGGGCTTACTGTGATAATGCTACTAAAGTGATGTGTGTTGCCAACGTTATTTTCGGGCAAGAAGGCCTAACCGAGCAGTTCCTTTCGATGCGCTTTTTCTATGACAGCGCTATTCTCTTTACAAAACGGTGCTCGTCTCCAAGCGAGCACTTCACTTTCAATGTGCTCTTCCTGTGAGATAATTCTCTTTGTGCACCTGAAGGCGCTGAGAGGCGATGAGCTGCGCCTGGTGAGAATGGTCAGACTTGACGAGATAATCTTTGAAACTTTAAGCAAAAAATGGCACTAACACTGAGACCACCACCACAAGTTTCCTGTAGCCCATCGTCTGCGCAAACCAATGTTATTATCAAACCAGTATAATTTAGACCTGAAACCACCTAGCTTTGTATGACGCCAGGGAATTCATGCCTTGCAGTAGCCTAGCTTTTGTCTAAATTAATGATACAGAACACCAAGTTTTTCTTCAGACAGGATACCATGTTTTCCTCCGACATGCTTCAGCGCTACATATGCATGCAGATTTAGCTATATATGTGCAGAGATAGCAAAATGCGCGCAGAGATAGCTATCTGCAGAGATAGCTACCTCTGCGCAGAGATAGCAGTTTTTGTGCTAAATCTGTCAGATATATTATTTTTACGAACGGCGCCCCATACCACAGGCTGTTTTTGGTATCATTCACCATTGCTTTGCGACAAACCACCGTAATTAAGCAAACTGACAATCCAGCTATTTTGCACAATATGTTTAAAACAATTATAGATTACATCACATTTCAGCGACAATAGTGATATCTTAATTTGAGGAGTTTAATTTAAAGCTTTTGTTTTTCAGCTTGTCAATCTTATGTCTAACGATGGACAGCGGCTGGCTGAAATGATTATGTATGTCGGAAGTATAATTGGAACACCCGTCATGATTGTGATCGCTACAGTGTTTAGTTGTGTATTTTTGGGCTGGACGGCAATAATTGGAATCATCACATTTTTATCTTTCATTCCTATTCAGGTAACAATGTATAACACAGAGAAGCCAGTTTCAAGGTTGTTTGTTGAACTCTTTAAATGCGGATTCCTGATAGAGTAGTATTTCAGTTCTACTGGCTATAGATAGATTATCAACTAATCAGATGTATTGAATGCACAGGCGTAGCACGGGAAAATGAGACATTCCCACCTCTTCTGAAACGGAAATCGCTTTTCCTTACTTCTTTCATGTCCCGTAATATTAGTGCTTTGCTGCTTACTGTCTCTGAATTCCTCAACAAAGAAAACCCCCGTTGTGTTGACTACGACAAAACATTTGAAAACCAAAAACATTGTGACGATCGCGATGTTTCCAAATACAGCTGAAATGTCGTGGCATCTTGCGAACAGTAAAATTATTCTTTGCCTTATTCGCAGATGGCGATGGGAAAGCTCATGGCTAAATATCGACGAAAGTGTGTCGGAATAACTGACAAGAGAATACGAATGATGAATGAAATCCTGACCTGTGTCAAACTAATCAAGATGTACGCATGGGAAAAAAGCTTCGCGAAAGCAATAGGTTCGATTTCTTTATCTTGGATAGCATCACTGAACAACTATTTTGATAGATTGTTGGCATCCACCCCAGGCGATGATTATATAGCTCCATATGAAATGACCTTCAAATTGAAAAGTTTTGAAAGGTTAGGATGTTCGACCCACGGCCACTGTGTGAATCGCTGTAGTTCTCCTTTGAGCACGAACGCTCACCTCAACCTCCCCGACAAGATGCAAATTTCAGGCTTCGTCCTGCCCCCCCATTGCTGTTACTCACAATCAAATTAAAAACGCAATAGGTTGGTAAATAACAATCCACTCTGTTTTTTTCCTAACCGCCTGCTTTACGGATTCCATATTCATTTTTGAGCATTCTGTGGTTATGTTTCTCTAAGTAGATATCTTCATCAGTCTGTTTTCTGCAGCTGCGATATCAAAACACAGAGAACGATCGGCCTCAGCCTGCCAGTTCCTACACGCTGCTAGCCCTTTTACAGCACTTTTCCTTTCATGCAATTTCGGCGAATCGTAATTTTCACAACACTTTATCTCGTAAAGAAATCGTTCGACAGAATGAACGTCGAGTTCTGAGCAAAGCCGGTTTCATCCAAAACTTGCAAGTGTCGCTGGTGCCGATCGTCCCGGTCTTCTCAACAGTTCTCACCTTCACCGTGCACACACTTCTCGGGAAGCCGCTTGACGCATCGAAGGTTGGAACGAAATTAGCTTTTGAGTACAAATTCTTCTTCGTTTAACCGGCATACGATTATCGAGTCGCCTTCCACACATGGGTGTTGGAAGGGGGGGAATGGGGGGCCTTGTACCTCTGGATTTTGAAAATTTTAGCAAAAAAGGTGTTTCTTAGTTTCGAATGGGAGAAAAACAAATTTCACCACTTTTG
>JGI24022J15233_10007603_pt1 | contig 11968 bp, 9 predicted proteins | sample Ectturendosymbi2_FD_15233 | JGI IMG/M metagenome (IMG submission 15233)
CGTGATATTCTCCGACAAATGCTGCCTCAAGTGCGGGGCCGTGATATTTTTGTCATTTTTGATTTGTTCCGTAGTTAGCGTGCATGACTGTTGTCGCTGATAAGAACGACAAAGTTGCAGAAAAACAAATGTTTAACAAATTAAATCTCGCAGTGAATCCTGGAGATCTCGAATGCACCACAAACCAAACTGAAATTGAAAATGGTGTGAGGAAATGCCCTTTACGGATGATTGCTGTCCCCTTCTTCCAAGCTGTCTACATGCTGCTTGCAAATGTTTTGCTGATCAACTTATTGATTGCAATGTTCAGGTTGGTTTATTTGATTGTTTAGCTCGATCACTTCGGTTAATTTGATTGTACTATGAAATTTTGTAAAGTGGTGTAATTTTCTGCACGTTCTTCCGTTTGCATGCCTAACCTTTTCCAAGTGATAATCGTTTTGGCATTAAAATAATTTTATTGAGAAACGGTTTTTACTCCCGCTTATGGATATTTAGGAAGTGTAGTAGTTAATTTTGCGTTTCATGGCCGGCTTTGATTTCAAAACGTTGCACTTTTGCATCACCGTTTTGTGAAAGCTAAGCTCGAGTTACCATTCGTGTTTTACTTCAAAGCAGCCCTGATTTTTTACATGAAAGTGAAAGTTTTTAGTCGAACTTTGTTGATGATTTGGAAAAAAACAACATGAAAACTACAGGTGTAAATAAAAACATGGTGGACATTTCAAAAAGCAGCTGTTTTCTTCATTGGTTGTTGCGTTAATGTATCGTATGATAGTTTGCAAGACTTCGAAGTTATGCCTTGAAACGTTGTTGACATTCTTATGCAAATTGCTTGCTCAGCGCGACTCGGCATGTGAGTGATATGGATTTTTGTGAGAACGGCCAAGTATTGTTAAAAATATCTCGATAATTCAATTGTGCTTAGGTGAGAATTGACCAAAGATGTTTTTACATTTTCATTAAAGTTTTATTTGCACTACATGTAAAATATCTAAAATTGCTAAATCAAAGAAATTTGAAGTGCACCTGGGGTCAATTATAAACTAACAAATTTCTATTGTTTATGATACTCAGGAAGGTACTAATCACCATCTACTGTATTTAGTTCTCTACAACTATATATTATTTACCTCATCATGATTTTATTGCTGAAATAGATTATGTGTCCGGTGTTTTTTATCTCAATCCCAAATTTCTTATCTAACTGAAAAAAACACTGTTTATGTCGAACTTTGAAATCGTGGAAAGAACTGAACAAAATAGATCTGATGAAAGACGATGTGTTGGGGAGACTTCTTTTTTTATAAATCTGTGGAACTGACAGCAAAATAAAGTCACGCCATCACCTTTCGACTGTTAGCATTGCAGTTCAAGTTCTTGCAAAAGCATTTGTAACTAAAAACGATGTGATGTAAACCGAAACGATGTGACATCGTTAAACTCTAACAAAGGAAACACGCAGTGACTTTCGTTCAGTTCTTTTCTCTTGGATTTTACAGCTACACATTCAGCAAGGTTGTTGAAAACAATGACAACATTTGGAAATTCCAGAGGTGCCAGCTGGTAGAGGAATATTATTTGAAGCCTTGGCTTCCACACCCGTTCAGTATTGTTCATCACGTGTATCGAGCAGCTTTATACTTCCTTAGTTGTGGAACAGTTACGAAAAAAAATGACTTCAGTAAGTTTCAAACTGTGCATATATTTTCCCAGAACTATTGGAACATCGAAATCTTGCTAATACTATGGTGTTACTGTGACAAAGCATAATATTGCATTTGCAAAAACCTTTTCTATTTCTCGTTTCATTTTACACACGAAGTTTTACATTGACCTATCAATTTGACCTATCTTACATCGTGACAGCTTGAATTCCAAGTGCACTTTTCTCAAATTTTCAAACTGGAAGCTTTTCTTTTGTCAAATTAGTATGTGTCTACCAAGCCGACATTAATTGATATATGTAAACAAATAAAGAGAATTATAATTTTTGGTTCTGTTGGCTGCTTTGGAATAATTTTCAGCAAAACAAAATGAGATATTTCCATTCTTAAACGTTAATATTCACAGAGAGAGACTTTACAAAATACAGGATCAAGAAGTTGTCCATGTTCGAAAAGTTTTACACCGACTTGTATCTTAGAGAAGTGCGCAGCAGAGATAAGTCACACATCCAAAGTATTAACAGGTTTGCAAGTATTGCGTTGTTTGATCAACGATTTCCCACTTTTGAGTCGGAAAGCGTTTTTTAATTGAAGACAAATTACCGCGAGTCTGACGGATCACTTTGTTTGCATTTTTTGACAAAAACACAAACATCATCAAAGTCAAAAACATTACGCTATTTGTTACGTCTAGTAACATTAACCAGTTGTCTCGGAGGTAAACTTGTTAATTTTACTCGGGTGATAGCTAAGCATCAAGTGTTCAAACATTTGGTTTGGCTTGGAGCTTCCCAAGTATGTTTATTTGGCCGTCATTCAAGTTTCGTATTGCCGTTTTACTCTTCAGAACTGTTTGAAAATGTTTTGGAATATTATTAAACCCGGTTTCAAAACACCGATTTGACCGGTGGTCTTCCATAACGCATTCATTCAGAACTGGATAAAACGTCCAGTTGACGTGGTAGTTCTTATGTAAAAAAGGAAATACCTATCCCAAAACGCCTGAGGAACCTGTTCAGTCTTACCTACACTATAATACGAGGTGTCCAGAGAATCGAAACGCTCCAGCCCTGATGAAACTTGTGAGAAAGATCGGTATTTTTTAGCTTTGTTCAGAAACATTCTAAAATAATTTTTGTTTAATTTTTTTGTATTTGATGCAGAATCTAACACTTTCTGAAAATAAAATAAATCTTCAATGTTTCAAAACCTTATTACTGTTGCAAAAAATAACTTTCAATTTTATTTAATATGCTCTATGTGCAAGAAAAGAAATCACAAATAAAAAAACAATAAAGTTTTGACCGATTGCCAAAATGAAACGATTTGCAATTATTATACCACGCAATGCTGAAACACGGTTTAGTCTTCATGTCTCACGTGAAAAGAAAATTTGTTGCAAACAACATCATTTTGTAAATGCATATATGTGTTTGAATATATTTCATGACTAATAATATTTGCAGCGATTTTTAACTAACGTGCTACCACTTCCAACAGACAGACCGCCTTGTCAGGTCCAATCGAAGGCTCCAGCGGATTTGCTGAAACTCAAACGATCAACAATAGACTGGATAAGCTTGAGTCGACCGTAAAAAAGTCAATCACTTCTCTTGAGCGGATGTCAAAGGATATGAAAGACAACGAGAATGTTTTAAGCAGCTTACGTAAACCGAGTATGAACTGTGCGCTTGCTAAGTTTTTATGCGTAAAACATGTGTTTCGATTTATGACTGTAAGGAGCAAAATACGTATAAAAGAACACGTTTCAATGAATTGATAAAATACAGGTTTTCTTGGAAATTAAAGACATGTGATAACTTGATTGAAGTGTTTTTGCTCCATATATTTAAGAAAAAAATTACTGAAGAGACAGCAAGCACGTTGGGGCACAAAGATCTCCTACAATACCATTTACCACAGAGTCTATGTTAAATTTCTGAAATTTGAGTTTAAAACGACTGCAAGCGCTGTGTTGCTACATTGTAACAAACCCTTTCACTCCTTTATCACACTTGACATGCTGCACTTCATTGACAGAAAGTTCTCAGTGAATAAATTTATTTATTGCTTGTGCAGCACATGTGAAAGCGCTGAAGAGTCCTTACTATGACACTAAAATGGCAAGACTGCATGTACCAAACCATCTTGTGTCGTGGACGGTAGGTGCTGCTGGCGTCAGAAATGTAAGCTTCTTTGCTGTACGCATATCCCGGGGTTTTCCACCCAGCCTGTTGTAACAAATAACCTTTTAACAGAACTTGTACTCGCAGTAGAAGCATGTATGCTGTGTCACAGGTTTAAATGCTGAATTCCGATACCTAGAGCCACACTCCAACGTCACATTTACGGTCTTAAATTTACACAATGACCGCGTTATAACTGACTAATCAAAATCCTGGATTTTACAGAAATTAAACAATCATAAGCTTTGACTAAGACCTTGGCTGTTCACATGAAAACTGCAGTTTGAAAATATCGTTTGTACTCGAAAAGGTTCTTAGAACCACTTTGGGCTGTTTGTTATTTGATACAACTACTGTGGTAAATAGCTCTTCTGTTGGTACATCGATATTTTTTAGACAACTATACATCGATATTTTTTAGACAACTATACATCGATATTTTTTAGACAACTATAGCACATCTTGTATCGATTGCAAAAGAAACCATATATAATAAACGACCCTGTACATTTGCCAACTTTAATCGACTTCGTATGATCAGTAATAATAGCATTGAAAATGCGCAAAATTATGATGTAGTAACAGAATAGCATACTTGTGAATCCCCGTGTTTGACATATGTTAAGCAAGGAATTCAGACATAAAATGTGGCACCATGATAACTAAAAGTGATGCTGCGATGACAAATGGTTTTCTAATTTCGCAAACTGTGAAAAATGTGTTGAGAGGCCTTGCTTCGTTCATATCTATTCAATGTGTTTTTCTTTTTTATATGATATTCAATGCTGTCGCACGCGTTAAGTTTAAGAAAAATCCAACTTCATTGTTTCGTTTTCTGTAGATTGCATGGATTGAATACAAATCATCGAATTACACAGACGGTCGCATTTGTAACAAACCTTGGGCCGATCCAATGCTGGAAAATCAACCAAATCCTCCTCATCTTGCTTTTAACCGATACGATCTGCAATACAAAGTAGAACGGCGAAGTCACACTGGTGAATACAAGATGGTTGATGGATTACCAAGGTATAGGATAGTTAAAATGTTCACTATTAGCAGTAGTTCCGCTTTAAAGGATAACGTACTCAATATCATTTGTTTTTCAAAGGTCAAATATGGTTGGAATTTTTACTCTCACATACGGTACTGCAACGTCTACCCGCTAAATATGAAGTTATTTTCTTTACCATTTTATTATTCTTAGAAAAGCTGGTAATTTTCGCGTTAGGTGCGTCAAAATGTTTAAAATTGAATTTGGCTGATTCTGTGGCTTCCGAAATTAATATTCCCAGACTGAAAAACGATACAGCGAGATCAGAGTGTTTAAAATTTTTGATTGAAGGTTTCCCTGGCAATTTTCCCGTTATTGCATGAAAGGACTGATCCTTGACGCTTGCTTTCATCTTGCATAATTTTCTAGGACAAGAGAATATAATTTACAAAATAATGATTCAACGTCATAATAGCTTGAAAGCTTGATTTTCGCGGAAATCGAACAACCATATTGCATTCTGGCCAGGTGCGTGTAGAAGTCTTGTGATGCTCGGGGAAACTGATTGATTAGATGACCACCTGCCAAATTCTAGTATCGAGGAATGTGAGAAAAACAGTCAATCAAAATCCGTAAAATCTACTGCAGGCTATAGTTGACAAAAAACAAGCTTCAATAACATTAAATCTATGCAGCATGTGGAAGCACCCTTACAATGCAAAAAAGCATCTGGTTACAGCATTTTAATTTTTGAAATTTTTCTCTTTGGACGGCCCCCTGTCTTGAATGCCTGGGGCCGTGGCCCCGTTCGTTCCCCTTTGTGCGTCCCTGATTCTACCAGAGGTACAGGGGGAAAATGGGGCGTAACAACGCTTTTGAAATCCGTGCACACAAAAATACTCTTTTAGTAAAGAGCTTATATTTTTGAAAAAAATGTCATGTTTGTGTTAAAACATGCAGCCTTTTCAATTGAAAATCAATTTCTCATAACTCTACACATCGTCGGTATTAAAATTTTATTCCAATAGAATTATTCAAGTTTATTTGAATAAAATTACAGGATTGAAATTTCAGAGTTGCGTGTATTCAATTTCCTATTTAAGAATATGTCTGATTATTTGCATTTCCCGCCTTTGGGAGGACTAATAATTGAAAAATGTTGGTTAAAAATCTGTTTGTACTTTCGATTTCTTTTCCACTGTGAAAACACTAGTGTATTTCGCTGTGCTGTCAAACACTAGAACAAGGCAGTATTGAAAAGTTTGATTCATTTGATTTTAATTTTCTCAAAATATATTGCATAGCCTAGCAAGAAAAAGAGCTAAACAACCATCCATTTTTTAATATGAAGACTGGCTCTGTCGCAGAAATCCTCACGGGCGGACTGGTCTGGGCGGTCGAGGAGTCCTCGGTCGCTACGGTCCCAATCATGCGGCGTACTCGATAGTGACGCGATGGGAGAAAGATGATAAAGGAAACAAACTGGAAATTGATGGAAAGTTGGCTCTGGAGTGTGCTGCTATCGAAAGAAAGGACACTGGTGATTGGGCAATACCAGGGGTAAGCCGGACTGGCAGCTGGAAAGTGTCACTAATCTAAGTGTCTTTAAATCATAAATAGGTGAGAATTTGTATGTGCTGCTTGTCTGATTCCTTTCATAACAGTGCTTCACTATTTTTAGAAAATAGGCTTTTGTTCACTTTTTGTTAACAAACGCCTACTCTTAACTTGCATCTTACGAAACTGGTTCATGGAGTTAAAAACTCTAAGGACAATCTTATTTAAAAAGATTTTTTCATGACAGTCTTTTAGTTTTTCAAGGCATTTCACCCTTTACACTTTCCATTAGATTTTTTTCTCTTTTTAGCAATGTTTACATTATATATTTTCCATCCGTAACAGCAAACTGTTACCTGTGTCGCAACAACCTGTTGTCCTTGCCTGGAGTTTTTTCAATCTGATTGTGACGAACAAAGGGCTTTACCAGTAACTGCGCGTGTTTAATGTAGTCACTAGTCTTAGTCATGATATTACTTTTCTGTTACCAAGGTACACCTAGTACCGTTTGGCCAAACACTGAGTTTTAAAATATTTAAAAATGTTTCAGAAGAGCTGTTCAAACCCTCTAAAGATGTGGAAAGTCTTCTAGTTTCGATGAAAAAAGATAGGGAAGTTTTGGATTTGATTTTTTTGGGTGACGTCACAAAAGGGGTGGGGTTTAGGCTCTTAATTCAGAGTGCATTTTGTGCAGCCCAAGAATTTTCTTCAAGAATAAAATTTTCTTGTCAATATTTCGGCTTAATTTGGTGGGATGTTGTGAGAAACCCAAAAAGGCCTTTTCTGCAACTTTGGTGGGGTTCGTGAGTGTTTACTGGCAAAAAAGTGACTTGAACCACATAAAAAACAAAATCTTTGGATATTGCTCCGTTTGTCACCCCACCAAACATTTTTCAACATTTTTGATCATCATTGCAAAGGCAAGGTCCTTACCGACATTTTAATGCAAAAAGTTTATTTCCAACGTGTTTGGTTTGAGCTCTGCGGCTTTTTGAATGGAAGCAACTGGTTTTCATAGCCTACGTGAAAAACGGGTCTTCCCCCAAAACGACATCACAGTGACGTTGCAGGTGCGCGCGACCTACCGCAAAAGATGCGTTGCTGTCTTACGGATCCGCGGATGTCTTCACTGCCTCTCTAGCCCAACCCGTTCGCGAGTTATTGCCTTTCATAACTTTGAGGGCTAAGGGATTAAGTGATAATTATTTATTTTGTGGTTTTTAGGTCATAACATCCTAACCATAAACGCTAAAAGGCCGATCAAGGGCTCTAAAGATGCGGATTTTCGCTTAGCTTATTTTAAAAAGAGACAAAAAATTACCCCTTGGAGCTGGGGCCCAGGGCCCAATGACATAAGCCAAAAAAACCTAAACCTACTCCTAATAGGATGTCACTCACAAAAACCTCCGATCCAAAACTTTCCATTTTTGTAGTCGAAGCTAGAAGACTTTTCAAGTCTTTTGAGGGTTTGAACAGCTCTCTAGCTCAATCGGCTGGCGAATTATTACATTTGGCCGAAATTCCCGAATATACCTTTTGTGGGATTTTGTTTTTTACCAAAAATTTGTTTTTTGATCCATAATTTTGGAACCAAAAACGCTAGAAATCCGATCAAGTGCTTTAACGACTCGGATTATAGCTTAGTTTCCAAAAAATTTGAGCCAAATATTGGCTCGTTGGGTTGGCGCCCAGGATCCGGTGACCTCGGCCACAAATTTATGAACCTACTCCAATTGTGACGTTACCCACAAAAAAAACAAAATCCAAAACTTTCTAATTTTCTATCTAAACAATAAGACTTTCCTCATCTATAGAAGGTTTGATGAGTTCTCTAGCTCAACCGGTCGGCAAGCTATGACCGGACAAAGTCACTGGCACATAAGTGGCTTTGCGTTCCTGAAAAGAGTATACCATACGATACAATCATGTTTTTCTTCGGAAACAGTAAAATTAATGCCATGTAGGCTTTTTGCATCTGTGTGTTTTTGCAGGGCATGGTTAATCCAGGTGAAAAATTCAAAACAACTTTGAAGAGGAAATTTTTCGAAGAAGCAGCTGTGGATCTAAAAAGCGATGATGCTGTTGGTTTAAGGTTGGAAAACTTCTTGTCGAAAGGTGGTATCGAGGTGCGTTGATTATAAATTCGGGAAATATCTCTGCTGCTGGGGTGAAAATATTTCAGCTGAAAAAGATTCATGACAGATCCCAAGTACCACGCATCCATGTTAAATCGTTCATTGCCCAACGCCGTTTCACTTGTACATAAAGCAAGTTTGACCACGAGTGAATTCCATGGGACTTTCTCGAGTAAGGTTGCTGGTTTTAATCTCTATCAAAGACCAGTGGACTGGTATTACTGTAATTACTATGCAGCAAAAATCTGGACTGAAAACGTTGTTTTGAACCTATGCTACGAGGGCCGAAGGCGGCTTTTGAAACGTTTTCCCAGTAACGATTTTTGAACTGTAGGATTTCTTTTGCAGCAGCACATTTGCACCACGAAACATGAAAGCAATATTTAGCCAGTAAATTTTTTCGCAGAAGAATTATAACGAGTAGAAAGAATTACAGTATTTATTGGACGCAATTGCAGTTAACGCTTTCAGTCAGAAGAATTTTTTTTTATTTTGTTTTGACTCGCTAGGTCACCATGGTTACAACCAGGAAAATGCAAACTGACGTTATGGTCCCTCACAACTCTTTAAGAAATACACACTTTGGGCGGAAAATGAGCAGAACATGTGTTTGTTAAGAATTTTGACATTCTGGTTTTGTTTTTCAGTAACGCAAGACTATCTTGTTGAATAGAAATACATATTTTTGTCTTTTGCAGCTGAGCGTTATCCTGTATGGTTATTTCAAGACATCCCAGCCTCAAAAAGTAGATTTTAAGCGCTATTGTAAAGACAGCTTTCATTTATTTGAATAATGAAAAAACGATTTCTACCAATAAGAATACTGAAATATGACGAAGCTATATAACGATACTCTATTTTAAGCATAGTGTTTAATTATCCTGACTAATTTTAATTGTCAGTTGTTAAACGCATTCACTCGTTTAGTATTAGTGAACTGCCCAATCTCTTTGATAACTGCTTTTCTGATATTGCACCAGTCCATAAATATCCAACAAGGCTTACTTTTTTGTAAAAATATCACTTACCCAGAATGAAAACATTTGTGGGTCAGCTTTCCTTAAGCTATGTTGGTCCATAAATTTGGTCTGATGAAGTTGGAATCTCTCTCGCTTTATTAATTTGTGAAACAATACAAAAACGTCCTGCCTTCTTGCCAACATCTCTGTTGATTTTCCGTTAAAATGCTTGTCACTTTTCTGTAATTTTGTTTCAGTGCCCTCTTTTCCCTTATGTTTTTTTACTTCTCTAGTGGCTCACCCCACCGTGCATAGACATCCTTTTTCCTCTGTTTTGTTGTTGTTGTTTTTTTTACTTTTTTATCTGACGTTGATTCGAGGCATTTTGTTACTTTTTTATAACATGTCTTCAATTAAAAATTGATTTGTGCTGGCAACAGGGATGGCTAAGTATTTGACCCATAAAGATTTTTGCCAACCCTCTGTGATTAACTTATGCTACAGATCGCATCGATTTTCCAAAACTGAAGTTAGTGATACTTTTACATTTTCATCAGCATGCAATTACTTTCTGCTCTTTTCCTCTTATTGCATTAGTGTAATTTATTGATTTGAGTCACAAAAGTGCACCATGAAGCTTTTCAAATCATAACAACCCATAATAAACCATAAACATCAGCCTTCTTAAATCATAACAAGCCATCTGGAAATGTTGTCTGGATTGCATTCCCGGAGTTACTTTGGAAAACGTCCAGAAGGAAATATTTGATCCTTTAATCATTATCGAGTTTTGCTCTGAAGTGAAAAGATATTCATTTTAACTTCATGTCGCTCAGAGAAGCGACTTTATACTCCTTCAAATTATATCCGTGTGAATTCCGGATCAACCTGCTGTATGACTCTCTGAAGAGATATATTTGAGTTCATTCTAATACAAAACCGGGTACCATCCTCACCCAAGTTTTCTCCACTTTTCCGGTGCCTTTATCTCACCTCACCATTATCGTTTTCCTATTTGTTGCCGTGACAATCAAGGTCATTCTTCGTAGTGAACTTCAGCAATGTTTACAGGTTCATGCGTAACTTCCTGTTGCATTTGCATTAAACAGTCGTTTTCATCAGCTTTGATGTGTTAAATTGTCATGAACTAGCAATCCTTTCAATTTTTCGAACATTTTGTATTCTAAACGCTGGTAGCTTCCAGAAAATTGACTTTTGTTGACACAGGCTGCGATGAGCAATATGAAACAGACATTTTTCATGATATTTTTCTCTTATTTGCTGCAAGTCATCAGATTCATTCTGAGCAATCTTGTTTTAAAATATTTTGGGAAAGCGTTTGTTTTTTTAATTTAACTTTATTATTTGCTTTCATCTGGAAAAATCATCTTTGATGCAGTAATGGCGCGTTCATGTTTTTGATTTTTTCAGATCCACAGAGGTTATTGCGATGATGAACGCAACACGGACAACAGCTGGATTGAAACTATCGCTTGCAATTTCCATGACGACACAGGAGAGATACTTGACAAAATAAATTTGAAGGCAGGAAAGCAGTTTAAGTTGACAAAATGGATTCCTACTGCATTTGCAATTTCACATTTCATTTGGCGTGAAATGACAGTTATGCTAAGAAATAGGTGCTAGAAATTATCACAAAACATATTCTGCAGCACATAACTGATTTTTAACAACAGGTTTTCGAAAATAAAAATCAGGGAGTTACTTTACAAAATTCGAGAAGTCGCTTTTGTCTTATCAAAACGTTTGTATGGCAAAGATCGACTTAGGTTTCTGCAAGTTTGAGGAGCATTAGATCTAAAACAATCGAAAGGGCTTAGGAACAGGGGTGTAGCAGCATAAGCGCAATTTTGTTGTAAAATGTGAGGGGAACAGCTTGGTGTGAAACCAATATATTACGAAACCTAAAGGGAAGAATGTGGTGGGACATGGGATATTATGTCCCCACTGTCTGCAAAAGTGGAGGGACGCGTCCCCCGTGTCCCCCACCTAATTGCGCCCATGTGTAGCAGCATAGCTTGCCGTCCCTGGACTTCGGCGATTCTGCTGCACCTCCATCCTCGGAATCCAGTGTAGCATAACTACGCTGGTCATCATCAATACTAAAATATTTTTATGAACGTTGCTGTTATACATGCTGATGAGATAAGAATGTCATTACAATAAGTACGTTTCAACCGGCTTCCTAACGTTTTGCAAAGCACGACGTGTAATAGAAGCTTAGCGAACGAATCACTGGGTAACAAATTTTTGGTCTTGTTTTTTTTATTTTTATTTTTTGGTGTTTCTTGATGCTTTTTGGTGCGCTGAGTCCGAAAATGACGTTAGTTTTTTTGTAATGTCAGCTGTTTTTCTGTAACTTGAAAATTCCTGAACTTTGGAAATGACATAATTTTCCTGGGATGCAATATGCTTTAGATAAACTTCAACAAGTTTTTATGAAAACGCA
>JGI24022J15233_10007604_pt1 | contig 11967 bp, 12 predicted proteins | sample Ectturendosymbi2_FD_15233 | JGI IMG/M metagenome (IMG submission 15233)
CGTACACAACACCTGCACGTGGTGGATTCAAGCATTGCGAAACTTCCCGATGATGCTTTTGTTTCGGTTGTGACGGCCGACGCACGCTCCATGCTTAAATCTTGTTTGTTTGTGAAACCGCACCTGCTAGCGTTATTGTAAGATATCTGTCTCGACTTGTTTCGTTGTGCTTTCTTGCGCAAGTTGTCTGAATGCGTGAGGAATATAACAGCGTTTTGTCAACACCTACTGAGGCCGATGATAACGGCCGTTTCGGCCGATACCGATATATCGGTAAAACCCAAATATCGGCCGATATATCGGTCGATCTCTACTTTTGTGTATCAGAGATTTTGGACAACCGTACAAACACCACAACGAAATTATAAAATTCCACGTACCACGAATTTGGGAAGACAGCAGTAACGGGCTACCTGGATTAAGAAGAAGTTGACAGCACTTCAAGGAGTTGAGCACTATCGGCTGAAAACAAGAAGTTCAACGGCTGTAATCACAAGACAAGTAACTTCAAGCGATCGAAAACGATGAACCTTCACAAAAATACAAGGAGGCGCGAGCAGCTGCACAGCAGTTCAAGTACACAACACTTTACAGGACTGCACCATACAGTACACTATACAAATTTTATATAGAAAGGAGCACACTCCACAAAATTACAGGATATGTAGCCGGATTTTCACTGCAACAACTGCATAAATTTGGGGAGAGCAGATAAGTCATGAGCAAAAGGTTTTCAGTGAAAAAAGTCTTTTCAATCAGTACAACTTTCACTGCTACTGTGTATAACTTTCAGCCAAAAATCTTCTACAGACCTATACGAAAAATATTTCAAAGTTTGACTGAGATGAGGTACATTCGAAGACATCAAAATTCAACTGTAATTCTCTCACATTGCTACTGTTTACGATGAAGCAAAAAATACAGCGCAGCCAAAGAAATACCGTTATTTAATCCTTTGCAGTGCTGGAGCCTCCTATAAATTGTTTGTAGCTGGGATTTTTTTTCGCTGATACATTTCGCCATTTGTCCATTGGTAGTATTAAAACTCGCTGTAACGGTATTCAGTAGCCTACCTTTTCAAACATTACGACCGAACTGACTGAATTTTATTCGGTCATTTAAAAACGAATTCGGTCTATGAGCGAAGAAATAAACCCAAGTTTGTGGCAAGATGCTCGGGAGGCTGCAGCGGCAGACACACGAGGGTCAATTGGGCATTTATTTGCCTAAATACACGAGTTGAGCTCGCCTTAATCTTGTACGTTCCCAATTCCAAAGCTGGCGGCATAAAATAGTGGGTCTATTCTCCGATGGTTACAGAAAAACTTTGACTTGAGCCGCAACGCGAAGAAAGAGACGCATTATTCATTCGCGATATTAAAATTTTGTTTGAGGGTATTGGCAATTAATCTGGTTTACTGCCATCGTTACGTTATCAGCTGAAAATATCTCAAGCTTACAGAAAGCGCAATCTATGTCTCAAATCACACAATAAAAAGCGGAACAAACCTCTTGTAAAACGGTGGAACGCAGGAAAGCATCAGACAACGCCGATAATTCCACCATTGAAAACAACTTCTCGAAAAACTCTTTACGTTTCTCAAGGTTGTGTCTGACCCAGCGAACAATTCCCTTGAAAGCAGCCTCCTCGTGTACCTGGTATGAGAAATCAAAATCATAAAAGGGCAAGTTAAAAAAGGCAAAATATTAACTGAGATGGCAAGCGAGGCATACGCAGTAACAAAATTTAGCGCCTCTTCAATAGCATGGTGGTTCCATCAACATGACTGCATCAACGGGGGTTCCGTCCAGTGAAATGTACAAGTATACATTTTTACAACGATGTAGTCCAAAGAGAAAGCATAGCTACCTTATTTTCTCATCCCAAACGCTATCGAAACACTTCACTTACTGCAATGTCAAGCTTCACTTACTGTATGTCCAGGATATAATGTCTATCGGTTATGTCCAAAATCAGCGAACTTCCCGCGACTCATTGATAAAGTCGTTATATCAGTGGTTCTCAACCTTTCATGGTTTGTGTCCCCCTTCCAAAAACTTTCAACACTTGTGGCTCCCTGCTCAGCAATAGGGTTTTGCAATATCACGGCAGAGCTATTTAGTAAAGGCCTCTGCTCGTGGGTCCCGGAGAACCGTTCCGTGACCCCCAAAGCGGCCTGAGGGCTCCGGTTGAGAAACACTGGGTTATATCATAAAAGTTCATTGAAAATGCAACAAAGGGTTCCAAAACGTAGTGTGAAACACATCGCCTGCTTGAGTTCTTCCAACAGAAGCAAAAAAGGCCACTCAAACAATTTCGAAAGCTCGTGTCTGGGTGCATACCGCCAGTTGCTACACTGCTACAGTAAATTAGTAGCCGAGATTTCTGCATAATCTGCTTACACTTGGAGACCAGAGGTGAAATGGAAAACTTACCAACGCTCATAACTCTACCTTCCTCGAACTCCCAAATTATCAAGAATTTGTCATCGTGTGCAATTAGGGACACTACTATAATGTATTTCACGATACTACATAAAAGAGCTGAGAATGCCTAACTTCATAAACACGTGCTTATAACAAAGTCAACCAGCACTGGGGAAAATGACAAACGCGTCAGATAGCGACGGATGACGATGGCTAGACGGGTAACCATTGTGTCTAAATACTCGCAAGCCAGAAAGGAAGCTTTGGAGGTGAGAAGTGAAAAACTTATCAAGATTGGTTTCCACGTTGGCTGCACATGAGTGCTGTGCAATTCATATATCATGACAAGCATCGTAGTTATTCACAAGCTTTCACAAATGTGAAGTTAGTGTGAATATCCACTGGATTGCTCAGCAACATAGAAAAAGCACCATACCTAGGCTGCTTTCATCGAAATCTCGCGAACGAAGCAGCAAAAGGAGAGAACAAACCACACAAAGATTAAGCCAGTGGTTAACAAACTTGTAGGAGAAATTGAACATCCAGGTTTTGCCGTATATAGCAAACCCTTTGAAATTGTAGTGCCAGTGTGTATCTCATGCAAACACGAGAACACATCGCTAGAGGAATTCTATCATCAGGTTGCAACGAATTGAAAATGGAGTGTTGTTCTGCGCGCTTACGACTGTACAACAAATTTCTGTCAATTTATTTAAAAAGTCATTACATACTTTTGACATGCTTGAATACATGACATGCTAGACATGCTTTTGAAAACAATCCATTTCTGCAGGTGACTAAAATCTATCTACACTGAACCCTTGAGTACCGATAATTGGGATTCCCTCAGACCCAGGTTAAGCATCATTTCATTAAGCATATGACGTGTGACCCTAAACCGCATGCAACGGTTTTACTTCAAATTCTCGTGTTGGATACGTTTTATCAAACAAAGTTACAGTAAGTGGCAACGGCAGGCAGGATGAACTGATCTCATGCACTTAGTGACCCTGTTCCAAGTCATCACGCATATACAGGGTAGTAGCAGTATTGCCCATCACAAATCTATAAGTGACAACACGATTAAAATGGTAACCATGCACTCTACTTTCATGTGGTTTTTCTGAATTACAAAAAAAACAGAAAAGCAATTGTTTATCATTAGAAGCAATCCTATTTTGGTAAAGTGTGCAACATGCTTTAAATTGCCAATGTAATACACAGAACATAAGAATGTTTTCATGGTGGAAAAAAGGTACAGTTCTTCCACAGTAGAACCATTATTTCCATCAAATTTATCAAATGAAATGCACTGAAGATGGAAAAACAGCGGTTAACTTGTAAATATTTAACCCAGTTTAGTGAGTGAGACCTGAAATAACAAGAAAAAACAACCAGTAGTTACAAAAACTGATACAACAACATCAAGTTTGCTAAATGCAGCAAAGAATGACCAAAAATGTCCTTATTGGCATAAGCAAAAATTGACTAAGGACGGCCTCAGTGGTATAAGCACTCATCATCGGACTAGATTCCAGAAGATTAAACACAGGTCATTCAGTCTCCATCACCTGAGAGTGAACATGGAACTTGTCAGCCGTGACTATGGGTAATTTTATATTTTGACCTGCTCCATAAACTCTTCAAAATAATATGGAACTGCCAGGCAGGAACCACTGCACCAACCTTCCTGAAAAAATGTTAGAATTTTGACAAAATTTTCCATTAAAACTTACCCATTCTTTTCTTGCATCCAGAACTGAGATGATGATGTTTAAGTCTAATTCGTACAAATCTTCGTGTTGCACAACATCGACAAAGTTTTCTGCTATAACTTGATCACATCTTTCGCAAACTTCAGCAAGATTATAATGCTGTGCAATGACTCGATACCTCAAACAGTTATTCACCTTGATTGATTCAATTAAGAATTTGCAGCAGTTGCTTTTCAAATCTAAAAAAAATAGTTGGTATAGGCAAAATCTGACCCTGTTTAAATTTTACGACATACTATTCTGAAGACCACGCCAACCAGACATTGTGCATGCCATGTGCTACATAATCATTTCAAATCCTATGCTTACAGTAATTGTGCAACATGTACCAAGAAACTGTGACATGAATTTTGACACTGCATTGCATCATGAAAGCCATGTAAATTTTTTGTGACAAAAACCATTTAATTTTGTGTTAACAGTTAGTGGCGACCAATGTTTTCTAAAATGGCATGTCACCTTTTCAGCAACAGAAACACCAGTCACACGAGACAAACAACTTAACGTACCACCAATTTGAGTATATTCTGCTCCCTCCAACAGGTCGCATACAGAGTCTGATGTCACAGATATAGATCCAGAATAAATAAAATCCAAAACTTTTCCAAGAACATCAGTTGATATGCCATTGATCATTACCACGTCTTCATATTTTTCACGCATCTGAATTTAATTGAACTGTTAGCCTAAAGCCACTCAGACATTGAGTCACAACAATACATTGCCTGAACAAGCAATCAAAGACAAAACAGCTATCCAACTTCAGCCTGAGGAAACAGGGTCATAAAACATGAGGCTTTTAGACAAACTTAAACATATTTGCTCTTTTAATCATTCCTATACATTCGAACCAAACCAACTAGCATTGAATCATATTATGATTTGCTCTTTAGCAAAGTTAGTTCCTTCTGTTAAATGCATTTTAAAATGGTATATCAGTAGCTGCCAGCCAACTTTCAACAACAAAAATTTGCTACCCTCTACTTCTGTGTGCATTACCTGTTTACTCCAGGTAAATGATCTGAAACAATTTGCACAGTTACAGAAAAACACTTGAAGGTTTAAAATATTTTCATGATTTTAAATGTAATCAAGATAAACCAAACTTTTGGCTTGTTTTTAGTTACCCAACTTTGACATTGCTCACAGAAATTCATTACCACTTACATGCCAGTCTGTGGTAATGTCATGCCTTAGGCAACTTGCAGAACATTGTACAACAGTCTTTGTTAGAAAATCCACACCTACCAGTTAAATTCCAAGGCTACCTTTGGAAACTACCTGAACTGTTAACTTAAACCAGGCCTTTGATGGTGGCAGTGGCACAAAAGCAAACATTTCAAACTAAAAGAAGTCTGTGGAAAGCAAACATTTACTAAAATACCATCTGTAAAACTTACAAATTGTATTCAAACATTGCTATTCTAATATCAGTGATGCTCACCTCCGTTTGAAACAAGTTCATAAAAAATTCAGAAAACACTCCAATGACGCATTTATGAACTGGAAATTTAATACAGCCAGCTTGCAACATTCCATCACAGAAGTTTTGTTGGTACTTTCTATCCCTATAAAAACAATTAATTTTCATAAGCAATTTACTTACAAAAACTGAAAAACTACACCACACTGACCTTTTAATTGCAAAACTGAGTATTTCAAAGATTGAAGAATTGCAATCATAACACACTAGTGCTTTACATGACAGCACTTAAACACATGCAAAGCTACAGAATGATCAACCATTATTAGTCAAGAAACCATTACCTGGAATACTAATGTGGGTCACGGTTACCCGGGTCATGAGGTCATCCACGTGAAACTACGTAAGAGCGCGTCGGCGCGTTTTCAACTCTTTAGTAGCTTCATTTTTTGTGTGACTTGTAAACAGGTGCACTTGCGGTCATCCACACTCTTTTAGATTTCGCAAAGGAGCAAGTTTGTCACGAGTTCAGGTCACGCTGACCCGATGTTATAGTTAGTATGAGGTGGCAAATGTAGGCTAAACCCACGTTATGGTTATATGGGGGTTGAGTGCCAGGTGGCTGTAAAGAGCTGAAACTCACTCAGCACATGCTTCTACAGTCTTGTTAGCAGTATTCAAAAGGAGAAGTTCTTCACGCACATAAATTTTTTTAATGAGTAATTCAGTTCAGGCATATATGACACTTTCGCTATATTTGGTCTACTTACTTTTCATCAAAAATCATATGATATTAGAGTAAAGTAACTTTGTTAGTGCTCAAACTGCTCAGTGAGACTTATATTTTCAGTGAAGTTTTTGTGATAAACTTTAGTTGAAGGAAAGTATATTTTTTTTCATTTTTGAAAACCAGGTCATGCACACCCTACGTTAGTGTGACAAAAACTAAAGATTAGTAATCCAGGGTTAACACCTTCCGTTCTGGTAGCCTACGGCTAAAATCCAGCAGTTTGCACGTGTTTTTGCACAGAAATATTTCCGTCAACGATTGTGCTAGGGAGCTGTTCATACCCTCAAAAGATTCGGCAAGTCTTCATGTCTACAATGAAAAAAAATTTGGGGTTTCGTTTTTTTTATGAGTTACTTCATAAGTGGAGTTGTTTCGAAAGTCTTTTAGGCCCACTTCATCTGGCCCTTGGCCCAAACCGATGGTAGTTTTTCGCTCAAGTTTTCATTGGAAGCTAGGCTAAAATCTTTTGAGTCTTTTGATATTTTGGTCGACTTGCTGGGTTTCAGGTTCAAAAGTTATGACCTAAAACAAACAAACAAAGTAATTAATATCATAATTCGATAATTACTTTGTTTGTTTATTTTAGATTATAACTTCCAAACCAGAAACGCTAGTAAGTCCATCAAGATCTCAAGAGGCAGATTCTAGCCTAGTTTCCGATGAAAACATCAGCGAAATACTTCTGTCTAACCATTCGGCAAGTATGAAAAGCAAGCTTTTCTTATTTCTATAAGAAATTATAGAACAATTACTTATTTGAGGTCGAGCTTTTGCAGCATTTTCTACTTGAGAAAGCTCTCACAGGCCAAAAGAAAAGCTTTCATGGGCTGCATGCAGCCCATGGCTATATGTTGCGGTGCAGGCCTGTACTAAACCTAAACACTAAACCCTGAACCTAAACTTAAACCTGAACCCCAAACCTAAATCTAAACCAGAGGTTCCCAAGTTTTTTTTCTTGTGACCCTTTTTCCAATATCTGCACGTTTCACGCGACCCTATACAATCGATTTTCTTATCTATTGTTTGCATAACGTAGGCTGTATCTTAAAACAAAGAGGAATTTTACAAAGACCTTCTATTCCGTTTATTCACTGTAAAATCTTTCCTCTGTAAAGTGCAACATTGAAATTCAATGCTATGGTTGATGGCTGTGTGGAAGAAAGTCTTGTGATAGTGTACGGTCTCTGCCAGGTCCATTACAAAATATTTTATTATTCACTTCCATTTACAGTCTGCTATTTCATGTTGATGTCTTCTCTTTCCAAGCATATCTAGGCTACAAAATACGCAGGTGTGAATGAATCTCACTTAAAAGTTGAAACTTCAAACCAGACGCGAAAATGAAGCACAGAAGTACCGAAATAAAATGAAAGAAGCGTAATGAAACGATAAACCCAGTCTGCACCCAAGTCAGTCTAGCAAAAAAGGTGCGTGGATGGCTCACAAAGCATGCTTTCTGAAGCGTGGCTCATATNTGGTAGTTGCAATAATCAGGTTGTCTTGCAAATGAGCGTCAGTAACTCGGTTTCCATACTTTGACTTGATGTACAGTGTACACCATGCATGAGAATGTTGCTTCACACACATACGTGGACCCAAACTGAACAACAGCTTTTGTAGCTTCATTTCTCTAACATACATACTTCTTTGGTGCATTTAACCAAAAACCAGTCAAATCGGAATCCTCAAACTGAATTTTTTGGTTTTCATCTGCCTGCAACTCTGCCACCTCTAACGGCAAGTCACCACAAGCCTCAGCATGAACTTGAAACTGAACATGTCGATACGACACCTCTTCTAGTTCAGGGAAGTGTTCTTTGCAATTCGCTTGCAAATTCATCAAGTATTGAACGAGGTCTTGCTTTACACTAGGAAATGAAATCTCACTATCTGGTGTTGCAAAAAATTCCTTGTAATGCGGAAACAAACCAAAATCGCCAGTTTTTGCTCGGATGACGAGAATAGCCAGCTTGTTATCAAAAGCACGAATGGAAGTTTGCAGTTCAAACACCCATTTTCCTTGACCTTGCAGTGAAATATTCAGCTCATTCAGTTTCTCAAAAACGTCAGTCAAGAGCACAAGGCGAGCAATGAACAGATCATCTGAAAAAAGTTGCATTTTGATTTTTCCAGTTGTGAAAGAAATCTGTTACTTCATTCCTGAGGATAAAAACTCTCTTCAGTGTACTACCACCTGAAAGCCACCTCACAGCCGTGTAAAGTAATAAAGTCCTGTGCTCTGCATTTTCAGTGGAGCAAAGATGCTTGAGGAGGCGGCAGTTTAAATCTCTGGACTTCACAAAATTAACCACTTTGATTACTACCTGCATCACTTCATTGAACACAAACAAAAGCTCTTTGGAAGCCAAAGCTTCCCGGTGAATTATGCAGTGTTTGATGTGCATGTAAGGGAATTTTCTTTGAAGGATACCTCGAAATCCAATATTTCTTCCCACCATCAATGGAGCGCCGGCAATGCAACAATCAACGACACGACCCCAATCAAACTGATTCTCCATGAAAAAGTATCTACAGCGCTAAACATACCGTGCCCTGTTGTTGTCGAATGCAACATCAAACAACAAAGAAGCTCCTCTACTATGTGACATCCACATGCAAATTTGCCATACGCTAACAACTGTGCTTCTGACGTAATATCAGTGAACTCGTCGATGGCTAATGCTTTGTAAGGTGAAGCATGAAAATCTTCATAAATCTGTTCTCTCAAATCCTTCCCCATACTTTTGATTCTGCAAGTTATCGTATTGTTACTAAGAGCAACTCCAGTAATGGCATCTGAAAGACCTCACCTGCAAATGTCTCAACGAAACTCTTAAGCGAAGGCTTTATTATGACCTTACCTTGCACATATGGTCACTTTTCTCTAGCAGCAATATAAGCTGGGTCATTCCATGTCAAATCACACAAAAAAAAGACAATTGTAAACCCTACCCTTTCACATTTTAATGAAATTCGGCACACATGTTCACTTCGGCCCCCAAACCATAAATCTAAAATTTTTTGTTGATGAGATGATCGGTTTCCAAGATATAGAGGGTAAATTTTTGAAAATTTTGAGAAAATTAGGGGCAGCNCCCAACTTCAAAACACCATATCTTTTGAACTACCGGTCCAATCTGGAAAAATAAGGCATCAATAAAAAGGGGGAAAACCCAAGAATTTAAATCTAACAACACTTTTGTAATTTGGGCAAATTTTGGGGTGGTGACCTTTTGACATATATTTCGACCTTGAAATTGACCCTGTGGATCAAGTTTTAAAATGCTCTATTTGTTACCTACAGTATATCAAAAGATGGAATACGTCAAATTTTTCGTTTTTGGGTATTAATAAATTGAAGTTTGCATGTGTAGACAGTATTGGTTAAGTTCAAGCAAATCAAATGTAAAACAAGTCTTCTAAATGCCACCATTTCACCATGTGCAACTTAATGTCAGGGTTAGGGTTATAATTTGATTTCAGGTCATCACAGAAGGTCAAATTAACATGGCAAATGTATATTCCTGTGGTAAATGACAATGTTAAAAGGTAATGTACCCAATTCAATGTATGCTACCTACACTATATCACAAAATGAAATGTGTATTTTAAGGTATAGAAGGTTGTTACCATGTTAGTATTGGTGAATAAATTAAGTTTTTACACTGATGTCAAGCCCTGTGACCAGAAAAAAGCATATCACTAAGCAGAATATTTCATTGGTAAGACAGGAAGATATCAAAATGTTGGCAATGACGTCTGTCAGAGCGGATATGTGATGACGTAACCAGAGTGGAAAAAGATGTTGTTGCACAATAAATAAAGGCAGTGGCTACAGAACCATTGATGGATCTTTAAATTTGAAACCTTATTTGACCATCTCCTGTAATGTGACAGCATTGCACGAGGAGAATGCAGTAGGCTTTGTAGAAACATATCAAACATAGAAGGTAAACCTAAAACCTAATCCTAACCGTAGCCCTAACCTAACGCTAAGCTAACACTAACCTAACATAATCCTAAGCTAATGCTAACCTGAACCTAACCCAACGCTAATCCAATGCTAAGCTAATACTAAGCTAATGCTAATCTAACGCTATCCCCTAAACCTAACCCTTAAAGCAAAAGTTTGTTAAGTTTTGAAAAAAGTAAAGAAAAACTGTTCCCACGAATTGAAACATGCAAGTAGTCAGTAGTACGAAAACGTAAGGCACCAAGTGGAGAGGCAAACCCCGAACCATTTGACATAGTAGACTTGGAACCTGTCCGGTAAGCTGCCAGATCGATGCCGGTTGAATGACAAACTGACCGCTTTATTCAAACCGTGTCATGCAAGACGGGATGGTCGAATAAGTTTTGAAACAGGAAGATCCATGGGTGGTTCCGTAGCCACTTCCATAAATAAAAGTGAAAATACAACAGAAAGAATTATTTGTCATTGCAATTTAATACGATTTTCCCCAAAACACGCAATGCTAAAAAGTTGTCTGTTGAAACCTAAGTTTTTGTCCCACTGGATCTTGTTATCAGAAATGCAATAATCTTGGTGTGAGAGGGATGGTGGCCTAGCCTAGCAGTAAATGTTACTTTTACTACCACTGTGGTGTCATTACTCACTGTAAAATATCGATTTTCACGACTCTGGTTCGGTCATTTTATATCTGCAACCAAGATCTGCAGCTTACGGATATCCGTCTTTTACAGTGAACCAGATCTACAGTTGGCAATCAGTAAAAAGTATGTACGGCTATGTTTTGTTGTGATAAAAGGAACTACTTACAATGTTCAGGAAATCTACAACATTATCGCATAACTTTGTCAAATATTAAATGATCTTACTTATTCAGCAGCTTCATAAGTTGAACACAATACTTCTCATTATATAGCTGAGATGCTGAATCACAACTGTAGTTTCCAACACAGCTAGACATCTTCACATACAGCAAATGTAGTTTAGATATCAACAACACAAGTAGCCTACTACAAGTGAAGCACAACGCAAGAGTTTAAAAAAGATGCAGCAAACGAAAGGAAGAAGTGGTACGCATTGACAATACGATCAAATTAGTTGTTTTCGAAGAAGTAAAACCAGACAGTGGCAAAAAGATTACCGCACAGAAGGTATAAACCGAAATGAAATGGTATAAAAAAAACAATCAGACAAAAATATATACACAAACAATCCAAAATGGAGTCACAAAGAAATGTAGCATATATCAAAAATTAAAAAAAAACGCAATAGATATCACCATAACACAGATGATGGTGGGCAAGCAATGGGTGAAGAGATGAGGCATATACAGATGAGCAGGTGAGGCAAGCATATAGGTGAAGAAAGTAAGCAGCAATAATGGTCATGAGGTAGAGGGCAAGGCATTTTAGTACAACATTTCATAGCAAAAACAAGTAGCATGGGCGAAAAACAATTTTATAAATACACATCATGAAGAGAAGTAGATTTACCCACAGACCATAATTGGGTGGGTTGCATGGATGAGTTGTTCCCAACCAGATGCATGGTGTCACCGAATGAAGTTGAAGAGTAAAGGATG
>JGI24022J15233_10007610_pt1 | contig 11964 bp, 8 predicted proteins | sample Ectturendosymbi2_FD_15233 | JGI IMG/M metagenome (IMG submission 15233)
ATAGTTCATGTCGCTTGCAGTAGTGAACCCGTAATGAGACTTGGCTGCCAAATATTACTGAAATTGCCCCCCCCCTAAACTTACTGACTGAATACGCCCCTGAATGCAGGTGATAAGAATAAAGAAGCATAACAATCTGACTATTGATTTTATTATGTAACTATTGATTTGATTTCGTCAAAAACTATTTAGGAAGTGATTATCGTTTATTATCAAGAAAAACGTTCGTACAGTGCTGAGAAAAGAGTATCTTGGCAATCATATTGCTTCTTTTACTTGAAACATTTGCCACGAAACTTAATCTCACACTTGCTAGAATTTACTACGGTAATACGGAAAAAGTAAAAACATATGAAAACAGGTTTTGACGAGTTACTCACTTTTTTGATAACATTTTCCTGATTAGCAGCATGTCATGATTTGACGATGTCAAAGTTTAGAAATTTCAATGAAAACCCCTTATAAAATCTGACTAATCGGGAAAAAGGTTTCTGACGTATCTTGAGAATTGGCATGAAGTTTTGAATTGGTACTGCACTGAAAACATTGCAACGTATAGGGACTTCAATAAGTTGCAAAGCTGGAAGTCCATTGATTTAAGCTGCTTTAAGTGTTCTTAAAGAAGTAATTGCAAGAATACTTTTAAAGAATTGAGACCCAAACGTGGCATTTAAATATGTTGCAGAAATGAATACACACTAGCAAGGATGAATATTTGCTGATGTTGAAAAAACACCATAGTTACCTGACGTTTTGAGTGAATTAGAAAGGTAACTTTATTTAGTTTATTAAGTTAGTTGGAATATCAGTTTGTATGACAATTGAGGAAGATTAATTTCATCGTACGAATGAACAAATGTGCTTGTCAACGGATGAACTGTAATTTTTCAAATAACTAGTCTCCACAAAGGCGACGAAGTTGAACCAACCAGCAAAATTTTTAATGTAGCTTTTCGAAAGTATCTTTGCAGTTTTTCGAAATTACTTTGCAGTTCCTTTAAAAAAAACCTTTAATAGAAATTGTTTGAAGTAGTTTTTCAAAAGTACTTTTGCATTTATTGTGAAACGAAGAAAACTATCGATATCCAAGGTATAAAGCGTTCCTGACAACTGGTTTGTTTTTCCAGCAGTCAGATTGTTTTTAAAATTTGAAAGACAAATGTGTTATAACTGGCGCTATAGTTGCAAAATACATACAGTGCTGTGCTGAAAGAATATACATAAATTACGGCACACATTTTTGACAATTCACCAATAAGGTTTGGCTTCTTTTGAATTTGAAAATTTTGTGGTGATTAATTGAGACAATTTTTTAGTTTGAAAAATACCTCCAAAATGAGGATCAGCCAGTAAATTTATAGAGATAGATTCTGTTTTCGTTGAAATGATTAATTTAATTTGCTAGATTTAAAAAAATTATTGCAATAAAACTTATTTTGACAGTCAGTGGGATTTCTTAGTTGCTGATGAAACAAACTTGGCAATCGGATTATTGGTACCACCATGATTTTCTTATACTGTAACTATCGGAAAAGAAAACATGAGTGAATTTTTGAATTTATTGCAGAATGAAACATTTATGACAACTCATTGAAGCAAGTTCCCAAACTGACTACTACCGTTGTTAAACCACTTGAGTTTACTTTTCAAAAAGAGAATAGTGAAAACGCTCTCGCTTTTTTGAAATGGCTAGGATGTATCTGGACATGCTCGTACAAAGAGCACGGATAGTAACTTTACATGGTATATTATAAGACCCAACAGCACGGTCATGATTACGCGGAACGGTGAAAAGCGACATTGGTGAGGTTTATTAAAATCATCACACTCACATCCGACACAAAATAATAAAAGAATACACTCTGTTTGCAATATGAGGCATTGCCACACCACTAACACACAAACCAGAAATAGCCTCCATTTTGTCCTGCTATGACTAAATTTTGTGTAAAAATTGCTTGTACATCAGTGTGAGTGAAACTGCAAGAGACCTGCAGGATTATTTGAGTTGCACTCCTTACTTGAAACGAAAATGAATTTAATAGAAAAGGGGTGATTATAACAGTAGATTTATTGCGTAGATTTTATGATCAGCTGTTTTGAGTATGCTACTTTGCATTACAGTTTTCTTTAGGTATTACTATACAAGTGTAAAGTATGCTTAGCACTCAGAACGATGTGTAATGCTTTACAGGAATTTGCACGAATTTTGTATCTTAAATAAACGTATAAAGAATTTTTTTCAGTGAAGAATGAGTCATAGCATATCTATAATAACCTTGCGCTATAATGTGTAACACAGTTTGGACAATTAAAGTGTGCAGGGTAGACCAGCGGGTGTTTTCGTTGTTCAGCATAAGCGCAATTTGATGAAAATAAATGCCATTTATCCCACTTCCATTGAATCTTTTCGACGCACACAAATTGCGAATAAAAAAGGGTTGCTAGAAGAGCGTCATAAAAATTATTTTCACTTACAAATCATTAAAAGCGTTGCAATTTCTCAGACCAAAAATTTTGTGCAGTAATTGCAATGTATAACTAATACCAGTGTTACTCATTTCATAAGCATTAAGCTTAACCAAATGGCGAGAAATTACCTTTAGCAACAGGAACAGCTAATTTTCTACATGCAAAGGATTTTTCAACTTCAACTGTGTGGCGTGTTATAGATGTTCATCAGTTGCCTGAGACTCCTGAACACCGATGTCATGTTACAACGTAACGTTTCAAGCAATAAAAAACAAACTAGAATTAATCTGTCCAAAGCTAGTCAAATTGTCATGACAATTTATGACAAGATATACTTCTTATTCACATATAGACCAGCGGTCAGTAACACAGCGCATTAAGTGGGTAAACCGTTGTAGAGTCCAAGAAGTTGTGTTGGAGGTTGGATTGAACGCGAATTGAATTCTGAATCAGGCCCGCAGCCAGGTTTTAAGGTTTGGGGGAAAAGATATTCGTTTATATTATATGTTTAAAACACATTCTCTGGATGCAACAAAATTTGGGGAACACGAAAAAAGTTTAGGGGGCACTGCCTCAGAATGCCTCCCCTACCGAGGCTACGGGCCTGTTCTGAATCACAGTTATCCCCAAACGCTACGAACAGCGACTTCAGCCTAGTCACTGTATAAGTACTGGTCTTGTCTTCCTACTAAGCGTCATTACGTTTTAAGTTGCTAAGCCGAAGAAAGGCTGATGTAAGGCACACACCACTTTAAGTTTGTTTACAGATTTGCAGATGCAACTACACAAAACTTTATATACAGGAGGCTTCGCTAGAGCAGCAGGTCGATAGCAGATTATTTACATGAGGCCTCGTTTGAGCAGGATATTTGTTTAAAGGAGGCTTCGCTGGAGCAGCAGATCGACAGCAGCGCTGTAACAGAACCCAACGTGGTTTGTAGGCTTCCGGTGTCCAGTAGGAAACTCTCAGCTGAGGGAAACGAGATCAGAGCGCGTTGTACATGCACACAAACGCAACAAATTGTTGCGTTTTGGGAATGATTCAGACCTTCACCTTGCACGCTGTTTGACGGAACAGCCGCTTAACGAGAAACTCAGCTTCTCCATAAAAACAAACACAAAACCGTAAGATGCACAAAATGCGAATTACTTGAATACATTCACTGTAGAACAATGCTCTCCTCGAGAAAGAGGATGGATAGGTTCTGTAGAACTGACACCCAAAGTTGATGCTTTTTCGAGTGTTTGCAATTACGAAAGACAGATGAAATGGTCAGATGAAAAACTAAACAATGGAAAGTTGTCGTTTTATTTATGGATGCTGCCAAAAGAAAGGTGCAGCATCAAGCAAAGTGTGCTCTTCCGTTGTGGCATGTTGGCAAAACGAACTGTGCAAAAGTCTGCAACTGCACTGAGGCAGCAAAAATGAAACTATCTGATTTCAGGCTGGAAAGGAAAACAACACTGTGAGTGAAAATCCGTGCGCCCTGAGTCAGTGACACAAAAACGAAAATTAGTGAGTGAAAGCGATACAAAACAAAATCACACGCACGGAATAATTAGTTCAGGAAAACGCAAAATCACGGCATTGCAAACAAACACAAAATAAAGGGAAACTGAAAAATGCAAAAAAATGCGACGGGAAATATCTTAGGCTCGAGGCAAGGTTGCAACTCAACAACGAGGGGCTGCTACGAAAAGAGCACGTGATACAGATTGCGCGAGAAATTTGGTATATGGTGTAAACGATAAAAACGATGTGCTGTCGAAATTAGTGAAGGTCGAGAACGGTCATTCCGACGATGAAGTGCAATAAAAGTTGGAAAAAACGCCTTATGACAAACTGAAGAGAATGAAAGAAAGGAAGAGAAAGGGTGTGTAAATTTGTGGTTGACGCAAAAAAACGAGAAATTTTCGGCAAATGTACTAGTAGTGATGGCTTCAGACATTGTCACATCCTTTGATGAACCTCACGTTTGCGCAGAGTGATGCGATTTCACTAAGATGACGACATTCTCTTTCGTTGTCATGTTGGTTCCTGGAATAAAAAGCTTTCACAATAGGTTCGTGATCATACTCAAACTAATGACGAACGTGTTTGTCAGCAAGTTACAATCCTAGGACTTCTCTGGAAAGCGTTGCTTACTTGCATTGACCTAGAGAAAAGTGTTTGGAAAAAATGCAATTGTACGCCATGCGTTGTCCTTACGTAGCATAGTGGAAGAGCCACAGCCAACATTTGAAGCGTCGGAAACTAGCACAGTGTCAGCGTCATAACGAGGTGAGCGAAACTGGTGTGATTACGCAGAGCATGTTTCAAGTTTCCAAAGGCAGCGTCGGCTTATTTATTATTAAAGTCAGTGGTGAGAAACATACCTTTTTCTTCTAAGAGCTTGTTCAGAGGAGCCACAATGGGGGTAACATTTGGTGTTGTTGCTTGGTAAAAATTTACTGCTCCCAGAAACAATTTCAAACCTTTGAATGAGGTCGGTTTTGCATTAAATTTTTCTGAAGGGCAATATACCCTTCTCCGTTGTCAAGATCAGCAGTCAATCAATCAGTCAAAAGTTGGATACTTTGAGGTTTAACCTACTGCGAACGGTTTGATTTAAGGCTGGTGGTACGAACACAGCTTCTGAGCGGGAATAAAATGACTTGACACTTGACAGCCAGTTGGAGGTGGCCGTCAATGTCGTATTCCTGCACAACTCCCCAAAACTTTTAACGAGGGTCCGGTCTTATGTTTTTTCAATGTCGACAAATTGCTTCTCATGTATGGGGATGATCATCCCAGTTTGTTAACATTTAGGTCTTTTACAGATCGCTAAGCCATCTGATACACTCGAGTTAGCCAAAACAATCCTCTGTTCAAGGCGTTAAGCTTTCAGGTCGATTTTCATCACAATCTGTGGCCTTCCCAGACTCCAGTTGTGTCTTAATAGCTCAGGAGACTTCAGTAGCAGTGATGGTATTTTCTTCCTAAAATACACCTCGTGCATGTCTGATGGTATGAAAGTGACTGGTCTCAAAAGTCTGTTAAAATGGACTCTCAGTCTGCCACAGATGTGCCCTAATAGCTGAGTAAGACACCAAAAGATGCGGATTTTAGCCTAATTTCACTAATGAAACAAAACAAAGAATTACCCCTAGGGGTTGAAGCCCTGGGTCTGGCAACCTTGGCCAAACAAACCTAAACCTATCCACCCACTTAATATGTCAACCCCAAACAACCTCAAATTCAAAATCTCCAAATTATTTTTTCATCGAAGGTAATAGCCTGACCGAATCTTTTGAGGCTTGCCACAGCACTCTAGCTCAATCAGCTAGCGAATTGTGGTTGAAAATGTTGGGAAAAATCTTTGAAAAATCCTTGCACCAAAATTTTGGCACGCGCGGGAGTCAAAGNGTAATATCCTTCCTTCCTGCCAGTGGAATCCATTCAACACAACCTGCCAGCTGGGTCTTACGAATATCCCCACCACATTCTGGGCAGGCGTTGTTGGTTCAAAGACGGAGTTGTTCCTTGCATAGCCCGGCTGCGTAGTGCGTAGTGTTAGAGTCACGACGCTGAGTCGGAGAGATGCCAACAATAACCAGGAAATATTGTTTGGTTTCTTCAACCAGTGCGTACTTTTTCCCTAAGAGTGTAGCAGGTACCGAGTTCGTTAGAAAACTTTGGGGGGAACAAACTTTGTGTGAAATGCATGTTATTGTGCATATCACACAAATATAACAATATTGTTTGCGTTCACCGTGTTCACTCAACCGTAATACGACCTTTTTGTAAGACTGGCAAAATGGGAGGCAAATTATGGAACAGATATATTTTGGACCAGATATATTTTGGCCCAAGTGTTTATAGCAGTTGAACAGAAGTGTGCTATTACTTAAAAATGATTCCTAGGTATTTGCGTCTGTACTAAGTAGATAAAACTTTAGTATTAGCACTTGATGAGTTCTTTGTCAAAGTAGATGAAATAAACACAACACTTCAATTATTCTTTTAAAAAACAAAAAATACACCCTCTGCGTCCCGCGTGCCCCACTTTTTTGCATTTTTTGAAAAGTTTGCAACGCCACGACTCGCCAGCCGATTGAGCTAGAGAGCTGTTCAAACCATCTACGGATTCAGCAAGTCTTCGACTGCAGATTCAAAGCATTTTTTTCGTTTGTAGTTTGGGTTTTCTGGGGGTGACGTCATAATGGGGCATGTTTTCGTGACTTTTTGGCCAACTTGGCCTGGCCCTGGGCGCCAACCCAATGAGCCATATTATTAGCATGCGGTATGTATGTTTCAGAACAGGCTGGCATAGACTGGCTTGCAATAAGCAAAAAAACAAATAGACCATAAGTGTTCCATATATCATTTTTCAAAGTAAATATTTCTAGAAATAATGAACAAATTTCCGTACGTAAAATACCAACAGTTGTTCAAAAAACATTTCTTTTTCGTATAAGATCCACTTTTTGTCAGAGGTGGATATGAGTTGCTGTTTCTGCTGATACTGACATACATTAACAAGTATGGAACCGATATCTTCACAAAGAGATGGGAAAGGACTTAAGGAAGAGAAGGTAACTTTCACCTACGACCAGGTTAAAAGATGTAATTTGCAAATCTAACATTAATCTTTGGTGACATTATAGCTTTAACCAAATCACCAAATTCAAGAGTCAGGTATCAAAATTTCTTTCTACTTTGATGTTTAGCGTGCAAAGAGCGAAGAAAAACAAGGATATAAAACATTTGATATTACCTTGTATTACACTATTTGTCTGTTTCATCGTCATCATGCATGTAGTGGGTGCGACTATGATAGGTCATGGCAATGGACTTTCGGAAAAAACACGTTAATTACATCTTTGACCACTCCAGTAACGTTAGAGGAAATGCATTGTTTAGCAGGACGGTCATAATATTAAGAAAACGTAGCCTTGCTGAGTGGTTTCTTCCTCTATAGGGTGTACGTTCAAAATGGTCTAATTCAAATCATTTGAGAGATTTTCCTTATTATATCAAACCGTACAAAGTAATGTACATTCATTATTAAATAGCGACATTATGAAATGAAAGTCATAATTAAGAGGCAGGAAGAAAACTATCGAGTGATGCATGGTCAACAAGCACATGAATGGTTATCTTGAACCTTTCGATGCTGTATACCCTTTCAAATTTCTCCATGATTGGTTAAATACATCATATTTTTAAACAGATTTACATAAAACACGTGGATGACATGCACGTTGGAGACACTCATCATCACAAGGATTGCTGTTCTCAGTTTATTTCAGAAGATGTGAGCCAGGCGTGTAAGTGTCACCAAAATACTTCAAAATGTTGTGTGAAAAGATAACTAAAACTTTTGCGTTTATGAGCGTTCTGCAGCTGATCAATTAACTGAACTTACATACAAGTAAAATGTTCTTTTTTTCAAGAGAAATGCACAATTTCAAATGATAAAAAGCCCAGAAGGGATGAAGTAGACAAATAAGGTTCATTCATTCATTTCACACCCCGTTTTCCTCTGGGGAGCGCCGCCGGGGCAGCGGCCCTAGAAGGAATCCCAATACCTCACTGTCAACAGCAATCTCAGATAATTCATCTGGCTCCACACCAAAACGGGATCAAGCAGGGTCGGAGATGTAGTTACTACACCTGGTCCTTGGGCGACCTCTGGGCCGCTTTCCCGTGGGTGTAGCCAGCAGGATTTGCCTCGCCAATCTTTCGTGGCGCATTCTGGACGCATGGCCGAACCAACGTAGCTGGGATCTCTCGATTCGGAGAAGTGGCTCGACATTCACGGTTTTACGAATTTCACAGCTGCGCGCTCGCGAAGTGGCAAACCGTGAACTCTTCGCCAAATCCAGTCTCTGTCGCTTGCACGTGAAATAGTATTTTTTTAGTCATTACACAAGAGTCGTGACCATAGGTGAGGATCGAAAAGACCGACTCAAACATTGACAGCTTTGCGAAGTTTGAAAGATCTCGTTTTGTTACCGCAGAGGAATAAAGCTCACACAGAACTGCATTTGTTTTACCAATCCGTCTATCAACCTCCATGTTCTGCCTCCCGTCACTCGTGAATACCAGCCCAAGGTACTTGAACTTCCACGTTCCACCTAGTGCAGTGTATTGTTGCTCATTTGCAGCATACACTGCCTTGAGTGTCTGTAGAGACATGCTGTACTCCAGGGGTCACCAACATGGTGCCCACGGGCACCAGGTCGCCCAAAAGGACCAAGCAGATTGCCCGTGGTCATAGGCGTAGCCAATGGGGTCATGGCCGCATTTTCAAATGGGGTCACATATCTAGCATTTCTTATCGTTTTGTGCTCTGAGAGGTGTTGTCCCTAACAAAACACTGTTGCTCACGTTGTCCCTAACAAAAGTCAAAATATTTGGCCCCCCAAAAAAATTCGGGCTGGCTGCGCTACTACACGCGGCCTGTTTCAAAAATAACATTAGCATGATCAGTGTCTTCACATTATGGAATATCTTAATTGTTACTACTAAAATAATTAAAGGAAAATTGAGCAACATTTTTTTCAGCCTTACAACGACTTCGGTTGTAACGACAGTTCGCCTAAAGCAGTGGTTCTCAAAGTGGGTGGAATCGCCCCCTTGGGGGCGATTCTGAAGGAAAAGGGGGCGAACAAAACAAAGACGGCGATAGGGGATGAAACAGCACGAAGGGCGAAAACAATCAACTACTAACCGATCACTGACTTAACTTCAGTTAACGATCATTAAGTTAACTTCGGCTGTGACCTTAATGATCTCAAAGTAAAGAAGCCGCAAGTTGATTCATAAGCGAGGTGATCTACGGCCGTACCTCACTAAAATATCTCCCAATATATTGACGTTTTGTGAAGGTCGCCAAGCACGTCCATCACACTGAACTGGGAACCATGGTATATAACCATTTCTTATAAAATTCTTTAAAAATACTACTTTGCATTTGCTTTATCAGGCTTGGGGGGCGACAACGATTTGTCGAGAATGAAATGGGGTCGATGGAACAAAAAAGTTTGAGAAGCACTGGCCTAAAGTGACACTTTTTCGACGGGCCCCGCAGAATATTTTTGTTCATTTATAACGACAGTTGCAAGTTTTCTTTAGGCTACACTTTGAAGTGTAANTCCGGCTATGCGGAGCCACNACACAATTTTTTATCACCGAATAGAAATGAGCCGTGGCAGGTGTGACGTGAAAATGTCATCAAGGATTGCTCCATCAGTAACAATCGAGGCAAATCGTTAAATGAGTTTTCTGGCATTAGGGTTTGTCGCGACTGTAGTCAGTTTGATCCAGTGCTTCTTAACCGGGTGAATGGTTCACGCCAGGGCGAATGAAATTTTTCCTGGGGTGAAAGAAAGAAGAGGGGTGAATAAAGGGTGAATGCAATATCTGTTTCTAATTTTTTTATCCTCTGGTTACGTGCATNTATCTTGTTTTTTTTACCCAAAATATTAGCAAGTCTTGCAACAGTCAACAACTTACGACTTCAGAAGAACCATATACTAAAGGTGCGATCAATCCCGTCTATGAAGTAACAGAGATAGTTTTTACCGAGAGATGCCATGTTTTATTCACTTGAGTGAGGGAATCACTGTTATGCTCTACATGAGCGTCCTGTACCTTTGTGCGAAATTTATTTTAAAATAGTAGAATTTTCGAAATTTTCGTTCACACTCTCGAGTGAAAACCAGACACACCAACACTTATCAGAGCATGGGCGTCGGAAGGAAATTTTCCAGGGGGGCACTAGGGGATTTTTTCAAAATTTTTCCAGGAGGACCAAAAGTGGTGAAATTTGCTTTTTCCCACTCAAAACTAACAAAACAATCTTTTTTTGCTAAAAATGTCAAAATCCAGAGGGGGACCGGGATCATGATTACAGTATATCAAGTATGGATTTTTTCCTCCCAAAGTGAGGAATCAAGCCAGAAGCGCTGTTCTCAATGCATATTAAATGTAGCAACCAATGTTTGGCTTCCTCAAAACTGCGGAGTAATTTACAAAACAAACACGGTCTTCATCAGAACAAGTCCCTGCAATTTTTCAAGCAACAGTACGAATATTTGTGCAAACAGCAAAATTCCCTCCAGTCATCAATCGGAAATGACTCTGCTAATACAGTGCGTCTTAACCGGGTGAATGGTTCACCACAGTGGGAATAAAATTTTTGCAAGGGTGAATGAAAGAAGAGGGGTGAATGAAGGGTGAGTGAAATTTCTGTTCCTAATAGTTTGTATCCCTGGATACGAGCCTGTACGCCACTCTCCTCCATACCCCAGCACCGTTTCGAACGTGTGCAGTGAAGACTCCCAGACTGATCGTGGATTCAAGAGTTTTAACCTTTTGTAGTGCATCACTAATTTCTTCCAAGAATTCCGATAAGTGCACTTGATTTTGGGCCGTATACATGTATCAAACACAGGGAGTGACCCAACAGCTGCAACTCCAACATTCACACCCTTCTTCCCATNAGGATACATCCCTTAGCACAGTTTGCCAGCTGAGAGCTTACAAGTATACCCAGTTCAAGCTGGGCAAACTTTACGTCGGAATAGAAGAGTTTCCAACCATCGTCCAACTCAACAGTGTTAGAACCACGACGCTTTATCGACGAGACGCCAACAACATCCATATGATCTGTCTTCCTCGACCAGTTGGTGTTCTTTCCCTCTGAGCGAAGTGATGTTCCAGTTCCCATGTACGTGCTTATGGTGAGACCTCTGTTTACGCGTGGCTTTCAAGTTTTCCAGAGTGGAAACACTCTACGCTGTCGCCATTCGCCTCAGCAGATGTGTATAGCGGGGGCAAACTAGGGCTTCCACGTGTGGATAGCTGCTAGGGGAGGCTGTCATGAATTTTTCGTAGGGGCTCCTCTGCCTAAAGCCCGCGCGATGACCGATGCGCATTGGGTTTGTTTAATTTTGCACATTTCATGATAGAAGCTGGTCCAATTATACCGTTGGAGAGACGGTCGCGCCATTTACACAAAACCTTTTGCGGCATCAGGGGTATCACGGGAAGGCGTTGCTGTGGGCACATTTGTGTAGCAGAAGCCTTGGACTGAGTCTGCTGCAAGTGCAGTCATGCGGCAATCACTACGCTTGAGAAGAAGTTCCTGTGTGTATTGCGCTATCACTTTTCGTTATGGGACAGGATGGACGATGATTTTGGACCCTTTTCTGCCACAACAAGATGCTGTGGAAAATAACAATCATCCCTACACGAGTAAAATCACTCACCGCGCATTTGAACTAATCTTGTTTCAACTATATTCGATACAACAAGAGATGTTTGCTGCTCAAGTGTTAGTTTAACCTAATTTTCGGAGAAAAGGTTTAATTATCTAATCAGCAGAGTGTGTGTGAAGTTTGGTGTGGAACCTAATCAAGAATGATGGGTGTAAGCAAGGAATCGATCAGCAAATTTTTAATAGGAAATCGATTTCACGTAAACTTACGCATCATCAGTCCTGA
>JGI24022J15233_10007613_pt1 | contig 11961 bp, 9 predicted proteins | sample Ectturendosymbi2_FD_15233 | JGI IMG/M metagenome (IMG submission 15233)
CAAAAACCACTTCAAAAAAGCTGAAACGCAGGCGTGAAAAATTTTTTTGAAGATGACCAAACTTTGCCCAAAATGGACAAAAATACAAACTAGTTTGCAATTGTCTTTTTGTTGGGTTTTTAACCTTTCTTGCACTGTTTTACTTGTCGACGTACCTCCATAAAATTACCCATGGTGCTGTTATGAAAGACACACATCCGTCCCCATTACCCCTCTTTTGAAAATTCAGGACGCATCCCAGCTCTCTGGCTGCCCTGCTTACCACTATCAACAGTCACTGTCTCGCTGCATTAACCTGCCAAGATGTCTCCGTTCAACAGCCAAGATGCGGCAAAACGCCTGCTATCGTAACTTGAAGTTAACATTAGAAGATTTGTTGCCATGTTATTGTTACACAATAATGACAAACAGTAAAACAATCCGCACGTTTGGCGACCTGCCTCTCCTGGCAAAGGAACGGACATGAGTCAACTGCAAGCTCACCACTGCATGACACCAGAACAGTGAACCTGGCTCTTGTGCATTGTGAGTGTCATAGTGGCAAATTTAAGCTGACGTCTAGTTTTCAAAATTTGGCATTTTGGGGGGGGGGCAATGCCCGTTTCCCCCCTGCCGATGCCCGTGGTTTTGACGTACCACGAATTCAAAATTATTTGCATGAGTTAAGTGTAAAAGCGCACCCATAATTAATAGTCATTCTTTTCGCATTGACATGTTCAGCAGAAATGTTGATCTCAAAAATAATAACAGAATTACAGAAATCAGTTCTGAATTTGAGCAGCTGCAATAAGTTTGTTTCAAGTCGATCTTGATAAATAGTGAAATTATTATGTAATGGCACCTGTGCCCCTGTTGCAGCTCTTTCAAAGGGCAGGGGTCAGTGCCCCCATCATGCAACCCCGTTCCGGCGTCCCTGAACACTATGACTGTGATACATTTCATTTCTCTCAAATGCTTCAACTGGGCGTCTCGTGAGTTTTAATGCAATAATTCGTTTCGAACTTTAAGCTGCAAACCTGTCTGGTTGTGATCAGAAAACTCATTTTACTTACGTGCCCTGCAGGCTTGTGCTCATTCTTCTTGGGCAACTGTTATTACGCCACTATTGCGTCACGAATGGGAGAGAACTGTTGCGTCGGTTGTTCTGGTTATCCTGCTGGTTGCGTACCTGGTGGTCATCTTGCGATGAGATCTCGATTCCGTGGCTCTCATGGGATTCAGGTAAGCGAACAAAGAGGCTTCGGATAAGCGCTTAAGCAATCTGTCATCAACGAACAATTGCCGGAACCACCGAAATAAGTAATTAAACCAAACGTCCCTGAGTAATTACGTACATCCCATCCTTGAGTGTCATACTTGTCAGGTTCACTTACCATGGCAAACGCATTTAATAAAATTTTCATTCGTTCCTGGTTTAAGAAAGTATTCCCAAATTAATACCGTCAGCAAATGAAGATATCTGGATCTCAAAGTTGTTGTAAACCAATGCCCAGTTACTGTATATTAACAAAGTTGGCATCGTATAGAAAGTTCTTTATATGCTTGTGGAATTTACCGCTGACATTGCTTCTGTAAATATCCTATACTGTTTTCAAAAAATTTCAACGTCAACGAAAGCGGTAAACGTTATAGATATAGTTTTTTTGATGTATTTGAATGAAAACAGTGACACTTTGGCTATGTGATTGAAAGAACTTTTCCAAGTTTGAGTAATTGTAACTGCATTTGAAGTTGCCGTAATTTAATAAACCTACAGATAATGTGATAAACTTCCTCCTTTGCTTTGTTATCAGCATCTGCAACATTCTCGCCGTAGCACTGCCCACAGGTCATACTTTTGGAGGTGGCAATACTAGGCTGGCTTCGTGTTTGGAAAAGAATTGCTGGGGGATTTTTTTGCACAACGACGAATCGTTTTGAGCAGGCCTCTATGAACTCATTGAAAAAATGTAACGCTTCACCTTTTTTTCTCCAACTGTTAAACTGAGTGTTTGCATTTAATTTACTATTTCACGCGCCAATTCTTGGAACGTTCCTATAGATCGACTGTTGCACTGTCCTCGAAGAAGTTTGTTAAAAAAGCAAACATAGGCTGTATTTGTGATAATTGAATTGATCTGCGGAATCAGTTAAATTGAATATCAGTTTCTAATAAAGCGGAGCTACAAGTTCGTCGCTCACTGATCGTGTTTGTGCTGCTTACGTATATTAATATCTTGCCTGCAAGCAGATGTTTCCCAGTAACATTGGTGTACAATTCAATCACTTGTTTTAGCTAACGAAAAATAAAAATACTGAACAGCATCATGATACAAATCGCGGCAAAAGTAAATGCATTGAAAGACATACCGTAGAGTAGACGTTTCGGTAACCACTGCCACCATCATCAGCACAAGCACAAGTACATACGTGCAGGTTTGCCAATTTGCCTTTTTTGAAGCCAGATTTTCAAAAAAGCTTTGAACACCTTTGGCTTCTTTTGGAAACTTATCTGACTTTTTCTAGCTTTTTTCAGTCAGAAAGACTTGGCTCTGGAAAACATTGTCTGAGCTGCACATTCATTACAAATCTCTTCTGAAAAGAATCTATAATCACGTAGGGTGCACAGAATATAGAAAAGATTTTACTGTTGCCCTAAAAATGATCAATGTTATTCATAAGACACAAAGGTACGACAGTGAAATTACTGGGAAAGAAAGTGGGATTGTATTATATCGGTGTTTCTGACGAGTTTTAGTTTCCATTTTGTGTTTGGTTATGCATGTTTTACATGTATATGCCTTAAAACTGTTATCTGGCTTTTACTGTTTTTTTTGGGACAAGGTCTGGCTTTTTTGNTTAAGACAGATTGACCACCCTGCATGTGTGCTGCAGTGAGCTTTCTGCAAGTTATTTGTAGCCAGTAGTGTGAATGGCGCTATAAAAATAAACAAAACAAGGGGAAAACTGCGACGGTAGCGACGTAAAGTGGCGCGAAGCCTAAGCAGTCTCGTGACCCAGCGGAATACGTGACGGTGGTGATAGCGAGTGACGTCACGGATAGTGATGCACGCAGCCTTGCTCTTGGTTAAAAATGCACAGAGGCATCGTTCGAATATTTGCATTAAGCTCTGGTTTGTGTTCCTGAATAAGTAAAGATGCAAGGATCTCCAGCAGCCGTCAATTGTCATTGCTCATCTAGGGCAGGGGTGGGAAACCTGCGGCCCACGTGAACATTTGATATGGCTCGCATCAGAATTTTCGTTAGCTGAATTAGACTATAACGTTGCATCAAAACGAAGCTCCATGATAAGCAGGTACCTAGTAAGTCAAACGAAGTCACTCTTCCTTACAGTTTTTAAATAAAGATAGAATTTTAGAATAAAATAATTGATTTTGGGGCCCGCCAGCGATAATGCACAATGCATGAGGCCCGTGATTGTAAATAGGCTCCCCACCCCTGATCTAGGGGTTGCGAAATTCAACCTGGTTTGATCTACAAATGCCTGCTGACTGACGAGCTTGGTCAGATTCGATGCTCTATGTGATTCGTCGAATTTTTTTGCATTTTCCTGATATCGTAGGCACAGCACAAGCGAGAAAGCCTGTAATTAACGTCGTGACGATAGAGTTAATCCTAGCAGTCTTTGTTTTAGTCCGACTGTGTTTTTACAGTATTATCAGCTCCTCGGTTTTGCCGCAACTGTAAACAGTATCTGTGGAGGAAAAGTGCTGCTTGTACTACTTACAAAGTCGTAAATGTCTTTTTTGCCATTGAGGAATATGTGGGACCGTTATTGAGATTTTTGTATTCGTCTTTCAGGACTTGTTGGTTGAGAATTTGGACTTCGATAAAAATTTTAGATGGTTGCTATTAAGCGTCGATTTGGTGTTTTTGAAAGCCGTAAGTTATTTCTTTTGCTACTAGTAGGCCACCAACACTTACACGTTATAAGAAACTGATCATGATGCCAGATCGAAATGAATGCTTCTGGTAACGACAGCTTATGCTTGAATTTTTACCTTCGCTGTGAGACAGTGTAACAGCAAGGATGACTAGTTCGAGAATGTTTAACGCAGACACAGTATGAACACGCTACGCGGTTTATCCACGTTTCGACCATAGTGGTCGAAATGCAGTCGTGAAATCAAGCACTTCAAAAACCTGTCGAGAAAATCATGCTTAAGCAAAAACAAGATAATCGACACTCAAAGCTTATGGTCGACACAACCATGAGTGTGGTATTGTTAGTGAGAACATATCTTTTCGACCAACAAATTGTCGGTACCGTATTACAGTATCATCTTGTGAGTTGTATATTAAGCTGTAGCTTGTAATGCTTGCAGTCGGCAATTAAAAGTTCTAGGTTTACTGTAAGTTTTCGAGAAGTCAGCCGAATAGACTATGCTTTCATCTTTTCGCGATATGATTTCAAACTTGCCGATATCTGTATCAAGTAACTAATGTCCACATGAGGAAAGCAAGGAACCTATCTGTAAATTTTTAATATGAAATCGATTTTACGTAGCACTACGCATCGTTAGTCCTTGCATCTGCAAGCAATGCTAACAGGTGAAAAGTTGAAAGGGTAAAACGGGTGCTCAGTACGTCGATCGCGATCTACCAGTCGATCTCAAAAGGTACTGAGCGTAGATCGCATGATATTAGCATAGTGTTTCTCAACCCTTTTAAGACATGGGCTATTTTCGGACCATTATGAATCTACGCGAACTCAGATAAACTAAGGTTACAAGAACGACGCAAACACTAGTTTTAGCAAACTCGATTCATCGTCCACATTCACAAATTTCAACGAGAATCTTGTCTCTGAGCTGTTTCACAAGCTTGTCGAAACAACGGCCTTTGGTCGTCAATCCTCACCTGATTGGTCCTCCGGTTGATGTTAGTTTCGGTGCTTGGTTTTATAAATAGTTATATCGTTGAAACACAGCTTCACAACGGTATGTAGTTGGAAAAAGACAAAGAGTTTCTGTTGCCTGCTGACGCTGATCAGAGAGATTTAGTTTGGACATCCATTCAAAATTGAATCAAACTTCACAGATGTCGACTTTGCAGCTCAATCAACTGTTCAGCAATGCAATCCTCTTCACAATGAACTTGTAGCTCTGACACCTGAAGGGCTTCGCACCCAGTTAAATGTATTGAGGTAATTATGAGAAGGGATATATCTATCCATCTGGAGAGATGTAATAAGGCGCTCAAGGAAGATTTGACGAATGCAGAGCAAATCAATTTCTACCTCTTCTGCAAATGCGTTTCATGCCAAAAACGCAGACATTCTTTCATTTTCAATTCGATGGATCCGCAACTGTTTTAAACGAGACGATGTCTCGGATACAACTAAAAGTGTTTTACCATTCCATGCGTGGAGCTGTTTTGCTGGTTTAAACGTACAAAATCACCTAAGCAATCCACTTCCCCTGCTGTCGATGAATCGTTCAGAAAAGTTGTGATTCTGTTGTTTTAATAACGCATCGGTGTCATTGCGTAGGCGTCTCTGTCCAGCACCTTTCGTTCAAACGAAACGAACACCCCCGTGTTCTACCCCATCTCACACAAAGTACCAAATTAACGAATGCGTAATGGACGGCTTTTAGTTTGATCAACAGCAGATGAAATCCATTTAAAAACTGCCAGATGCATGAGTTTTTCTTGACATTAACTGTCTGTATATTTTTGTTTTCATAAATTTTCATAAATTCATAAAGGGTTTTTGATTATCATGCCCGAAGCACCATCGGCACAAACAGACATGCAGTGATCGAGTTCGCGAAAGCTGATGTTCCTTAGAGAAGGAATCTACCTTCTTAAAACGTTTTTTTCTTGTGGCATGTTTGGCAAGTGGACAGGAAAAAAGAAATCGGGCCACGTAGTCCTCAGTCGCACGGTATTGCTTGAACACCATGAACTGTGCATCATTTCCTAAACCTGTAGACTCGCGTCTCGTCCATCTCTGAAGATTTCACTCCGCTTCGCCATCGCAGCAGCAATAGTTTGTTTCAGAAATATCGACTGGGAATTCTTGAATGCGCCACTTGATAGTGTTGTTTGAAGAAAAACCATTCCTAACTTGTTAGCTACGCCAATCCTGGCTTTTTTCACCGCTGCTTGATTTGACCAAGCTCTTTCCTGCTGCATAAGGCGCTTTTGCTCTCGCATTTTTCCAAGGAACAGAAAAAGAAGTACGGGCTGCTTTACTACGGGAGAGTTTTTACTCCTGAAGTGGATGGACTATAAGTAAGTCTTCACTTTACCTGGCGTTTTTCCTCTGTAGAGAGCTCAAGGATTTCGTCAACGTATTTTACATATTTTTCCTCGCAATGCCGACGTAGCTTCTTTGAGAGATCCGTGAGCAAGGATTCTAAGCAATGCACGAACTGTGACCGGATTTCACCGTTTACCACGACTGATTGTCATTACACGCAAACGCCAACTTTCGTTTAGCAAAAACAAACTGCAATTTAGATTACATATTTACCGAACACATCGCCTCAGAAGTATAAATGCCATGCGGAACAGCACATTGTCTTTTTCACGCTGTTTAGGTACATTTTAATCACTGTACGAACAAAAACGTCAGTTGTATAAAGTTGATGAAGTTATTATTTTGTGGGGGCATTAGAGAAAACTTGTTTGCCCCTAGTCCTTGTGGACTCATCCAGAGCCTTCCGCGGACTTGGGTTGAGAAACACTGTATTAGCAACTTCGGGGCCCCTGGACGGACATGTCCTTGTCCGGCCAATGTATATCATTAATTGTGAAAAATGATTGTAGATAGTTGATTGTGTTCTGCTGTGCAATGTGGGCTCATGTGCACACGCAAGGAACAACAACGTGCATTGTAAAAAAAGTTCTCAACGTATTTATTAATATTGTTTTGCATTTTCGTAGTAGGTAGATCATTTTGCCTTCATTTTTTATAAGTAGCTCGCGTGCTGAAAAAGTGAGTACCCTTGGTCTTAACAAGGGCATAGAAAGCAAATAAACGTAAGACTGAAGTGAAGATATCACAACACCAACGGCGACAATTAAAACCTTGAAATACGTCTTTCTCAAATAATTGCGTTCACCGGAACTTCAACTTACTTCAGATGTAACTTAGTTTTGAGATTCAAGTTTTGACGTTATTAAATTTAACTGATGCTTCAGTAAGCAAGGCAACGGGTCCATTTAAGCTTAAAACAACACCCCGCATACTTCAAGCGTAGCGTTGGCAACTATAATTACGCATCCTCGATCCTAAAATTTGCAAGCAAAGCTTACGGGTGAAAAGTTCAAACCTCTAGTATGCATGGATTGCAAAATCACTTAAGCGTTCTTCCTATGTTATTAGTCATTTAAGCGAGCTGTTAAGGCCTGTGTAGTTTTAACTGTTGGCGTCAACGAGGTATTTTCATAAATTCGTAATTGTAGTGAAATTACTTTATTAGAGTAAACGTTGTTTCTAATTTTGTTATTGTCGCAACATATGCTTTTGGCGTCATAAGTTTAGTTAAGATGTCCTGATCTCTGAGTTTGTGTTCTGATTTATTTATTTAAGTCTTGAGTTTGTTTGCTTTTCCTGCTCTTACTTTATGCCTTTCAACTTTACACCCGTAAGCTTTGCTTGGAAATTTCAGGACTGAGAATGCGTAACTTTACGTGAAATCGATTTCCTATTGAAAATGTTCCGATAGATTCCTTGCTTACCCCACTGCGGAGAGTACGTACCCAAACCAAGATCAAATTCTAGCGTGCGCCTTTAAAAACGTTATGGCGGATAAAAACAAGAACGCCAGCACGTTGTTGGTGAAAGGTCAAAAATCGTCAACGAACAGCGCAAATGATAGCTATGATGTTTTTATTATTAATTTGTACGTTAAGTTGATAACATTTACCCTCACACTTATCCAGAGAATGAAAACTGGGTCGTTCGACAAAAGTAAGTGAGTTTTATGTATAGGTCAGCTATGTTCGACCCGCGACCCGCGGACCGCATGTGGCCCAGTCAAAGTTTTGTGCGGTCCAGTCTGGGTTTTCGCGAAAGTAAAAGTATCCTATATATACTGACAACCTTTCCTTATTTTAAAAATCTTGAATTTGACATTTTTGATGCAGTTGGTCTTCAGTGCCATTTTATCACGTTTGCTACCATTACAGTTAGGATTCTAGCTCTTCCAGTGCATCAGCTAAGCTAAACTTAGTTTGCTGAGATCAAAGTAAGTCATTCAATGTGCGGCCGTCATATGTCATTTAATTTGAGGCCTTGTTAAGAGAGTGACATAATTTTTGGCTCAGCAAGCCATTTGGGTTGGACATAGCTGGTATAGGTGATTTAGTTACGATGCCATTCACGCTAAATAGTGCCGCGACAAGTTTTACAATTTGATCTGTTCCAATTACTGCGGTGCGATGATCACCCGTGGAAAATTTGTCCGTGGTTTAGCCGATATATTGTTCATTGCATGTCACACAAGCCGCTACATAAATACCACTAGCAGTTTGCGCATGTCAAGTTTTGGTTCGCAGGGAAATGTTTAAATTTTAGTCATTATTTGTGAAACACATGGTACCATTGATTTGTTTAGTTTTCCATGGCAACCACAAAGTGCGCAGTGGTTGCAAGGCCTTGACATACCTTTGACATGCTTATTTGCTTTGTTTTGGAGAAAAATGCTTGTAGTAGTTTGTAAGCTTTTGCCCAATTGTAGTACGTTTTTTGTAAGTTATGGTTGCCTTCGAATGTATGCATTTCTCCCTCTGTTAAAGTTGGCAGGTGGGGGTATGATGTAGCCCTAACCTGTGGGTCATGTTCATTGTCGCGTGGGTTATGTTCACTGTCGCATTTTGGGAGCCGTAGCCTTTCTTCCCGATTTGATGCCATTGCGACGAATCGCTTCTTCTTTGAATTGGTTTTAAGCTGCTGAGGTAGTCTTCATTCATTTCGTTGAGAAGCCTCAATCTTATTGCTTCTCCAAATAGGATTGACTTAAATGGTGTGTTTGGATGGTGTGATTTCCCGTTAATGAACTGCCTTACCTCCACTGTGGGTTTCACGAAGTCTGTAGTAAAAAAACAAAATCATCGTCAGTAGTTGTGCAATGATTAATGTCTAGGAATTCAACTTCAGCCGTTTGTTTGGCTGTGCAAGCTTGGCGAAACGTTATTTTGAAGCCACTGTTGGCAAATGCTGAAGCTGTCGAATGCGTTTGTTTGACCTTTCTGGTGTAGTTACTAGTTATCCAAATCATGTCATCGATAAAACTGCAGAAAAGTTCTGACTCAGTAGCACACTAACAATCGGCTGCAGGATGTAACACACACCAATGTTTGCCAATGAGGCAATGGTTATCACCGGTTATAACTCCGTTTTGGGGTATATATTGGTCTCCATATTTAAGCGACAACATGGTTCAGGCGATTTTTGTTCAGTTCGACAAAGGTTTTACGGGCCTTGGTGTTGAAGTTAAAATGCTTCTCCAGTGCACATTGAAGGGCATTTGCTATAGTGTTTCTGCACAAGCTTGGGTAAGTGCTTTCAAATCTGCCGCCACAATGTAAACACTTATTTACATTGTGGCGGTCTGCACTAAAAACAAGTCTGCACTAAAAGGTATCAGTATGCATTCTAAAAATGCAGTAATGCGTGAGGTGTTGACATCTCAACAGATCAGGAAGCACACCGGTATGTCTTTTGTCCACGTTCAATAAATTCTCCTGAAGTAGCTTGTGTGCTTTGAAAAACGGGTAAGAGTAACCCGGTGGATTGCAATAAAACTTTGCTAATGCACTGTTGACCTTGCAACACAAGTTGCTCTTTGCTTCCAGTCAGTTTATCATCTTTTTGCTAATTTGCTGTAATTTAGCCAGAAAGCAAAATAATTTTGCTCCTGCGCCAATGGATTGTGATGCATAAATTTTGGTACGTAATGAGACGAAGTTAAAGTTTACAGCATGTTCACACAAAATTCACCACAAAACAAAAAACAGTTGTGGTTGCCTGTTGCAGTTTTTTGGGGGGAACCTGGCGGTTTGAGTAAGCCCATGCTACTTTTCTTGTTCGATCCATAATGTTGCCAACAATTTTGAATCGCCATCTTCACTGCCTCCGCCTAAAACTCTTTGCTTCTCGCGTCTTGAGTAAAACAAAATTGCTGGGTGAATTCTGTACATGAAAAAAACGTGTACTTGCCATATGACGCTCACAAACCGTAGTTGTTTCACGTATCGTGAAAAGCAGGCGATATTTTCTCAAGCTTTCACTCTTATGAAGTTGAGTTGATTTTGTTTGTCGATAAAGATTGCAACAACAAACAAAGCAACAAATTATGCAAGGACGCCAGGGCATCGAAAGAACCGGAGGGTTATCGAGTCAATGCCATTCGACAGTTTAAGCTTTTAGTGTCCAGGTTTAATTCAGTATTGCATATGCGTGGTAAAGAACTGCTAGATGGTCAACACAGTTGCTCAGGAGTGCTGAGTTGCTACTGGCCTCTCTTGGTGAGTCAGGTCAAGCCTCCCAGATCAGCTATGTCTAACCTGCGGCCCACTCGAAGGTTTTGTGCGACCCAGTAACCTTTTCACTATTTTGTGTGTAAAAGACAATGATAGCCTGTCCTTACTTTCATAATTTCATTCGATATTTTTATTGCAATAGTCTTTGCTGCCTGGTGAAAAACTGTCAAACTCAAATTCAGTTGACTTCTCACACTCCAGCCCCAAAGCGTGGAGCACCATCAATATGCTTACTGGCAGAATTGGCAGGTCTGGATTCGTCAACAAGGAAATGCCCAACCTACGGAAAACCCCAACACCTGAGAGAGATAATATCTCTGGTTCCTTCACGCCAGAGGAAGTTGCTAACGCCCTCTACCATCAACAATTTGGAACCAGGAAAATTTGGAACCAGGAGTTTATATTCTATATTCCCACAGTTTATACAGTACTCCACGCCAGATCAGCTCCTAAATGTTGGTTATGCGGATTCTTCACTTCCTGAATACGCCAACTCGGAATTCCCAGGATCTGGAGAAAAGCAGTAGTAGCTGCGATCTGGAAGCCGAATAAGCCATTGGTGGACTCAAAAGACATACCGCTCTGTATCTCTACTGTTTGCCCTCTTCAAGATCCTCGAGACTCATCTACGATCGCGTCGGACCAATAATTAATCCACTACTCCCGCTGGAACAAGCGGACTTTCGACGTGGGAGGTCGACCGTAGATCAGGTCACCCTGTTGATGCAAGATATCGAGGATAGCGTATGGGCTAAGATAGCCGGAGCTGTGCTTGTTGATCTCACAGCAGCCTATGACACTATGTGGCATGCGGATTTACCCGTAAATTACAGCGATTGCTACCTGACAGCCCACAGTCCGCATGATCATAGAGCTGAATGGTAATCGCAGCTTCACTTTTACCTCCGGTAACCACAAACGGTGCTGGTTACGAGTCTTCCGACGCCTCAAGAATGGCGTATTAGCACCTCCTCTGTTCAACATCTCACTGTACACCTCTGATTTGCCAATCACTGCCTCCAGAAGGTATGCCTGCTCTGACGATCTAGCAACCACGAATGCTGATGAAGACTGGCCAAGCAGTGGAAGGAGTACTAAGTAAAGAAATGGCGACTATAGGTAAATTCCCCCAGACCTGAAAGGTACAGCCGATCAGTACAAAACGGTGTCGGCAATCTTCCATCTCAACAACAAGGAATCTAAAAGTGAACTGATGTAGTCAACGTCAACATACAAAACCTGCCATTTTGTTCAAGTCTAAATACCTCTGCATAACGTTGGTCAGGACGCTCACATATCGTCGACACCTCGAGTCACTTCGCAAAGAGTTGACATCACGCGTTGCACTCATGAGACGGCTTGATGGCTTTGGCTGGGGTACTGGTGCTGGGCCAACAACATTGCGAACAGCCACCTCAGCCCTGCTCCATTCAACAGCAGAGTACTGCTATCCCGTCTGGGGCCGT